>Ga0114922_10004969_pt1 | contig 12293 bp, 8 predicted proteins | sample AartaG_FD_100975 | JGI IMG/M metagenome (GOLD analysis project Ga0114922, IMG submission 100975) | Deep subsurface microbial communities from Aarhus Bay to uncover new lineages of life (NeLLi) - Aarhus_00045 metaG | ecosystem: Environmental > Aquatic > Marine > Oceanic > Sediment | place: Aarhus...
AACATCGGTGGTGAAAAAATCGCCGAGGAATGTTACAAACTGCTCGACCAGGGGGTGAAAAGGCTGATTCTGAACCTGGCCAAATCCCCTATTGTCAATAGTGTCGGGATCGCGGTACTGATCGAGCTGATCGAAAGAGTTCGCGAGGACGGCGAAAAGATTGTCTTTTGCGACTGCACCCCCGTAATTGCCAAGACCTTCAAAATAATGGGTCTAACTCAATATGGAAATCCACAGTGATGAGAAAACCGCTCTGTCGGCGATCTCTTCATAAACCGGTGATATCTGCGATGAAAAGGACAATCTTTCTTTCTTTTCTGCTCCTGCTAATATTCTGGGCTGAGACCTCGAGAGCCGTCTTTCACAAAGAGCAGCTCGAAACCAGGTATTATATCAATATTATTGTTATACTGGACTGCTCGGCCAGCATGAACAAAATCATCGGGCCGGTGCGCAAAATCGACATCGCCAAGAAAACGGTCGAGACCATTGTCAACGGCATAGCTGAAGACAGTCATGATATGGGTTCGATGAAAGCAGGGCTGCGAGTTTTCGGGTCCAAATTCTACAAGTGGAAACAGAACTGTGATGACACCAGCGGGGAAATCCCCCTGGCCGAAATTGAGTTAACCAAAGTTCCCATTCTGATGAAAGTCAACGGGATCAGGGCCAAGGGACAGAGTGCGCTTTCCCTTACCATGGATGCTCTCACACAGGATTTCCCCAATGATGAGGATCAGAGCAATTTCATCGTGGTTGTCTCCGACGGTGATGAGTCCTGCGGCGGAAGCCCCTGCGAGGAGGTGAAAAAGCTGGTCGAGACCAACAAGGGGGTCTCGGTAAGTACTCTGGGAGTGGAAACTAGCCAGAGCGGCTATGAAAACCTCAATTGCATGGCCGAGGCCGGTAACGGCTTGTATTTCGACAGCAAGGATGTAGAAGAATTCGTACTCTTCCTCAAGGACTGCAACCAAATCATCCAGGACAACCGGCGAACCCTGGCTCTTCAAAGCGAGGAAGAGGACAGCTCCCTGATCGCCATGCGGGATATCACCGCCAATCTAACCGAATACTATGTCGACACTCCCACGCCGCTTTACCCCTTGCGAGATGAACGCTTTCCGGCGGATGACACCCTCAGGCCCGAGGATAAAATCTTTCTCATCAGTTCCCGGGGACTGTGGGTGGAAATTCTCGCCCCGGAAAAGGATCTCACCGGATGGATCCTCACCAAAAAAGGCGGGTCGGAGTATTCGGTCACGGTTACGGATGACAAAACTCCGCTCTACCAAGGAAAAAGCATCTCCAGCCGGGTGATTATCTACATGGATGCCGGAGAACAGCTCACCGTATTGACAAAAGAAGGGGAATGGTACGAAGTATTCAGCCAGAAACTCAACCAGCGCGGCTGGGTGATCGCTTTTAACGTAGTGGGAAACTGATTGTTCGGGTTAGAACCACCTCCGGCTGTCCGGGAGTTTATCCGCAGAGAGTTGCAAAACAAATAACTGTTCTCAGTTTGAAGGAAATTGTCCAATGCCTGGTATTCAGAAAAAGTTTATCAAGGGTCAGGTTATCATTGCCGAGGGAACCGAAGGCAAAACTCTCTATCTCATCCATTCCGGGAAGGTAGAGGTGAGTAAACATGGCAAGCAGGGGCCGTTACGACTCGCCACCCTGGGGCCTAACGAAGTGTTCGGAGAAATGAGCCTGATAGACGACCGCTTTTCCAAGCGAACGGCCTCGGTCCGTGCACTCGAAGACACCGAGCTAACGATCCTAGACCGCAAAGGCTTCGATATCTACCTGCAACAGGTGCCGCCCGGAATTCACAACCTGATCAAACGGCTTTCCAGCCGCCTGCGTGAAACCAACGACCTGATATCCAAGGCCAGTGCTGAAACGAAAGGCTTGCCCAAAGCCCTGAAAATCGATGAGAAAGCCGAAGAGGAGGGCAAGCTCACTTACGACCAGATAACCGAATCGGTCGAGGCGGCTGTAGACTTGAACCTCCTGCCAAAAAAATTCAAAAAGGGCCAGGTGCTGGTCAGGGAAGGCGCCGAGGCGATGAGCGTTTTCCTGCTCAAGTCGGGTTCGGTGCTGGTCAGTAAAAAGCTCGATGATAAGGAAGTGGAGGTCGACAGGCTGTGTATCAATGAGACTTTCGGCGAAACAAGCATGTTCGGCGAAAGCGGGAAGCGGTTCACCACTGTAACCGCGCTGGACGACGGTGAGGCAGTGGTTTTCAGTAAAAAGGACATGGAAGAGATGCTCCGCAAGTCTCCCTTAGAGCTGATGTTGATCATGGAATGCCTGTGCCAGAAAATGAAGCGCAGGGTGTTACGCAATCTTGAGCTGATAGAAGAAAACCAGGATTTGAAAGAACGGCTCAAGAATGTGCAAAGCTCACTGGTTGAAACCGCCGGCGGCATGGTGGAGAAGACCGCACAGGATGATGCCGAAAGTCCTCCTTCGGTTCCTGCCGAAAGCACCGATCCGGTTACTCCCGGCGAGGACACCTGAAAAACCGTGTTTATCCCCTTAAATCAATCATCGTTGTAAGGGCTTTTCTTAAACTCCCTGTCCGCGGTGCGAACAAGTAATCCGGGTATTTTTTAGGTGGGTCATCCAGATGCGAAAACGCCTGCTTAAACCCTTAAGGCTTAAAGCCGGCGACACTATCGGGCTGGTCGCGCCTGCCAGCCCATTGTTGAGTTTTCAGGATATAGCTCGGGCCGCGCGGCTACTGTCCCGCCTTGGGTTCAAGGTGGCCGAGGGAGATCATATCCGCCGAAGGCACGGTTTTGTTGCCGGCGAGGATAGTCAACGCGCCGACGACATCGAATCGATGTTCGCGGACAAAAACGTCAGCGGCATTTTCGCCCTGCGCGGAGGATATGGGAGCACTCGCCTGCTCGAACTGCTCGACTGGGAGCTCATTGCCGCCAATCCCAAAGTTTTGCTGGGCCATAGCGATCTGACAGCACTGCTCAACGCAGTCTACCGGCGCACCGGCATGGTAACTTTCTGGGGTCCCCTGGCCGGCTACGACCTGGGCCGATCGAGCTCGCCTTTCAAACTGAAATGGCTCAAAGCGGTAGTCTGTGACAACCGTCCGACCTTGAGGCTGCCGAAAGGTCCCCGGGGCCGCCGCTGGCGGATCATCCGCAAAGCAGCCCCTGTGGAAGGCCCGCTGGTGGGCGGCAATTTAAGCCTGGTATGCAGCCTGATCGGAACTCCTTTTGATCTCGATACCCGGGGAGCGCTGTTGTTTCTGGAGGATGTGGACGAAGAACCATATAGAATCGACCGGATGCTGGTCCAACTGTCAATGGCCGGCAAATTGACTCAGGCGGCGGGGATATTGATCGGCAAGTGTGTCAATTGCGAACCGCAAGGCAGGATGCGCTACAGCTTCCGGCTCAACCAGGTCCTGCAGGATCGCCTGGGAAACCTGGACATCCCGGTGGTCTACGGTGCGGCAATAGGCCACGAAAAGGACAAGATCACCCTTCCCATCGGTGTAAAAGCCCGCCTGGATACCGAAAAAGAAAACCTGACCCTGCTGGAACCGGCGGTCACCTGAATATCCAGACCAGGACACAGCATGCCGTGCCTTTACGGGATACAGATAAAACAATCAGTTTGCGGTGAGTTTCTGGTAGAAGGGGTGAAATTATAGCCGGGTTTGTAGCTGCTGGATTTTCAGATATATGTCTGTAGTTTTTGCTTTACCTCTTCATAGCTGAAGGGCTTGACCAGGTAGGAGTCAGCTCCGGCTTTTTGAGCCTGTTTTATCAATGCACTGGAGTTGAAGTCACAAAAGACGATTACCGGTGTTTCCCTGGTTTCCTCCTTCTCTCTCAACGCTTTGAGAGCTTCAAGGCCGTTCAACACCGGCATCCGCAAATCAAGTAGAATTGCGTGGGGTTTATGCTTTTCAGCAGCTGATAGCGCGTCTTTGCCATTATATACAACTTTGGTTTCGTAGCCGTCCGCGTCCAATCCCCGGCTGATTTTCTGACATAACTTCTCGTCATTATCGGCCACCAGCACCCGCAAGCCTTCCTCCCGCCCGGCGATTTTTTTCATGGCCAGTTCCAAGTTGTGCTTTACCATTTCATCATCATCGTTCGTGACCGCATGCAACAAGTTTTTAAGCTCCGGCTGGTTGTGGCCGATTTCCCCGATAGCCCAGGTAGCGCTGGCGCGTGCTTTAGGATCAAAATCCATCAGCATTTCTTCCAGCGAATCCGCCACATCCCGATGACCGAAGTTCCAGATCGCCTTAATCGCATTCGCCCTGACCCTGCTATCCTTATCAAACTTGTACTTCATCAGGATCCCGAGAACGTGACGGTCACCGGTTTCTTCCATAGACTCGATCACATTGGCTCGAACCCGCGGGTCAGAATCACCGAGCAATCTGATCAGCAATCCGGATTCCTTCTGTTGCAGCATGCCCGCGATCAACTTGACCGCCGTGGCCCGTACCTTTTCATCGGTATCCACTATGATTTCGGTAAGAGACTGGGCAGTAAAATCCTTGTCCTCCCTGATCAAAATATCGTAAATCTTTTGCCTGGTTTTGGGGTCGCTGATCTCCATTTCCTTGAGGTATGAATATTTATTGTCCAGTGCCGCCATCAGTTCAATGAGCTTTTTTTTCTGTTGAACGCCCATTCTGCCCCTGTCTTCCTCCTCCTTCAGTTCACGTAAGATTATTTTTATCACCGCATTACGGGCCAGTTTGTGTAAAAAAGCGCTGCTGTACTGGTACAGGGGGAGTATCTGAGGCAGGTCACCCAGGCTCCCGAAACATGCCAGTTCCTTGAGCGGTTTAATCTTGGCCGAATCAGGCAGGTCTTTCAATTGTTCAGCCCCTTGGGCCGCTCTTTTTTCGGGATCCTTTTCTTCATCTATTTCCTGCTTCTCAAGGAGTCTGCTCTCTGAACCGGGAGCTGCTTCCTGCGCTGGGGTCGCGGCCTGATCAGGGGCTGTTTCAGCCGTAGAATCCCCGGCCGGCCCTTCCGCAGTACCAGCCATTTCAGCCTTTAACCTGGAATCCAGCTCGTCCATTTGCTTGCGCAATTCCAGCAACAACTCCTTGCCCTGCACCCCCAGATCGGGATTTTTCAACATGGAAAGTTCAAGATAGAAGTACAGGCACTCCGACAGATGCTTTATATTATCGTTATAGGAGTAAATAGTATCCTGGTCATCCATATTGTTTTGCCGCCGATATTCTTCGAGCCGTTGTCCCACAGCAGTAATCTGATCTTCGAGCTGGGACACATTGTCCAGACGCATGACTAAAAGGTTCATGTCCCCTTCTTCCAAAGTATTTCTGCGTTTGGACACATCTTCCTGTTCAGCGTTATCCTCATCGAGCTTTTTACGTAAACTCTGGAATAACTCCCGCCGGGCTTTCTGGTCCTGGGAGAGATTTGCCCAAGACTCCTCCTTGATTTCGAGCAGGTTGACCAGCCGGTCGACTTCGTAATAGCTCATGGATTCGAGCCATTTCTTCCGGTTTTTCCTTGCCTCTTTGCTGCCTGAATTCAGATGAACTATCCGTTTGTAAACTAAAGCATCACGGCACACCTCGAATTCGATTTCATAGTATTTACGGAATTTTTCCAGCAATCCTTTGGCCAGATTCTGGTTTCCTTCCACGGAATAGACCTCGTCGACTACCCGCTTTATCCCGTTAAGGGGGTCATGCCCCTCGCTGACCCCGATAAGGTTCCGGGCCAGATGTTCCAGCTTATGGCAAATTATTATTTGTCTTTCAATGCCGGCGTTTGTCCCCTCTCGTTGAATTTCATTTTCCAGCACCTCAGAAAGCGAGGATTTCTTTTCCTGGTCAATTTCAGCGCGTAACTGGTTCAGTCGGTCGAACTCATCCAGGCAGTAAAAAAAGCGCAGCAGACGCTCTCTTTCCTGTACAAATTCCCTAAAGCGCTCCTTTACTTTCTTTAGATTTTCTTCTTTTAGTTTCTCCGGCTGGTAGCTATGGCGCAGAAACATCGTTACCAACATATGCTCGAAGACCGAAATATCCCCGGCGAAAATATCCTCCAGGGCCTTGAGTTTTTCATTGAAATACTCATGGTTTACTTCGGTTCGGCTTTCCCCTTTCCCACTTTCGGAGAGCTTTTTTTCATATTCCCTATCCAGTATTGAAAATGCACGGATCAAGGTTTCTCCCAGGATGGTTTGTTCGCCGCGCAAATCCTGTTGCTTATCCAAAAAACCCTTAACGAAACGTGTGTCCTTTTTCAGCTTGTCGTAGCGTCCGGTGAAAATATGGGAGAGATCCTCCTTAAGCCGCGCTAATCCCTCCTCGACCTTGGCGCTGCGCAGCGTCGCCACACGAGCCTCCAGAAATTTCCTGGCTTCCAACCCCGGATTTATTTTTAACTTGAATTCCATCTGAAGCTCTATCTCCCGGCTAAGCCCCATATTTTGCAGGGGCTGATAATTTAACCGATATTCCCCCCATACCAACCTTAGATAAGAGTTCGTTCTGCTTCCTCTGAAAACCCGATGATCTTTAAAGCCATTTCCACTTTTACCAGTGCATGAATCCTGCGTTATAGAATTATAGCTATAACCGTTTCGATATGGGGGAAAAAAGACTATAGTGAGGCTCCCCGCCTACAAGGCTGGGCCTCAAAAAGAAATTTTTATAATATTTTTAGTAGTTGATTCCCCAATACCCTTAAAAAGGATGCCATTCATCCCCGTGCACAGCACGGGGATTTCTGTCATGATTGGGTAAAATTCGGGCTGGAATTTTATCACCCTTATGAAGAATACGTGTTAATTTCAAGATAAAGCTAAAAGAAGGTAGAATCCACTGTCAAGGAAATTCTGCCCTAATCAACGGATTATATGAACCATAGCCTATCGAAGTGTATTGATTTAGATTTAAGAGATATTGTCGACCCAAAAAGATTTTAAATGAGTTGATTGTCATCTGGGATCTTAGACGTTTTCTTGCTATTTACTACACAGCATTTAACATTAAGCCCGCGAAGCCGTAACTGGTGGTTCAATATTTGCAAGGTTTTGAAACAAAAAGATTGACAGCACGGTTTTCTGGCCGTACAATATATTGTTACAGCAGAATGATTTCCTTTACCGGTGGTTTAAAACATTAACTTGCTGCCGGTGCTGTCAGATAAAAATTCCAGGGAGTCTTTTTCAATCGTGAGGGTACGGATAAACACATCGATCGATCAAGGTACGCACCAGTGGCGCTGGCATTTCCATAGTGCACGTGACCCGGTGTGCCCGCATCCGTAACTCCAACAAGACAGGCAAGCAATTAACGGGCCGCGGGCTATCAAGCTTTCGCGGCCTTTGGTTTTTATAACTCGATACGGCGGTCTTTAATCGCCGATGCGATACATCCCAGGCGGAGAGTAAAGATGCAAACCATCACACCCGACAAACAAGAGTTCCTTTCCATGGCAGTTCCCGGAAAAATAATCTCGGTGGCCATGGAGCTTTACACCGATACCGAGACCCCGATCAGCCTGTTCAAAAAGGTGTGCGAACCCAGTGAGCACGCATTCCTGTTGGAAAGTGTGGAAATGGAAGAAAAAATCGGCCGCTATTCTTTTCTGGGTCTTTCTCCGCGCATCACTTTTCAGGCCAGAGGTAACCGGCTGGAGCTGTCGACAGATGGTAAAATTAGCCACTTCGAGGGAAACCCGGTGGAGTTTATCAACGAATGGATGGGCCGCTATACTCCGGAGCCGGTACCGGGCCTGCCCAGATTACAGTGCGGGGCGGTGGGCTATTTCGCCTACGACATGGTCCGCTATTTCGAGGATATTCCCCAGAGCAATCCCGACCCGCTGGGCTTGCCGGACTGTTTTCTGATGATCGCCGACCAGCTGATAGTTTTCGACCATGTCAAGCACACCCTTACTGTGATAGTCAGCTCGTTCCTGGAACAGGGCGACGATCCGGAACAATGTTATGAGCGAGCCTGCGAAAAAATCCGCTGGATAGTACGGCGTATCGGTGAAATGGTGCTCGTACCACAGAGCATCCCCCCGCGTGAGCCAGGCGCCGATTTCAAGGCATCCTCGAATACCACTCAGGAAGAGTTCGAGGAAATAGTGCAACGGGCCAAGGACTACATCCGCAAGGGGGACATCTTCCAGGTAGTGCTCAGCCAGAGGCTTTCCACCGAAATCAGTGGGGACCCGTTCGATATCTACCGGGCGCTGCGGAGGATAAACCCCTCGCCTTACATGTTTTACCTGAAAATGGGTTCTCTCAAGGTGGCCGGCTCCTCGCCCGAGGTGCTGGTCCGCAACGAAAGCGGTCTGGTAACTACCCGGCCCCTGGCCGGGACCCGCCCGCGTGGAGCGGACCCCTCGGAAGACAAGAAGCTGGAAGATGAACTCCTGGCAGATCCCAAGGAACGGGCCGAACACGTGATGCTGGTCGACCTCGGCAGAAACGATCTGGGGCGGATCTGCGATTACGGCACGGTGCGGGTGACCGAACAGATGGCTATCGAGCGCTACTCTCATGTGATGCACATTGTCAGCAACGTGGAAGGCCGTCTTAAAGCCTCGGCAACAGCCTTGGAGGTGCTGGGGGCCTGTTTCCCGGCCGGTACGGTAAGCGGGGCGCCAAAAGTTCGCGCCATGGAGATTATCGACGAGCTGGAAAAAGAAACCCGGGGGATCTATGCCGGTGCAGTGGGCTATATCGATTTTTCCGGCAACCTCGATTTCTGTATCACCATTCGAACGATAGTTATCAAGAACTCTACTGCGTATGTCCAGGCCGGAGCCGGTATCGTGGCCGATTCCGACCCATCGCGCGAGTACCAGGAAACTCTTAACAAGGCTCGGGCGCTGATAAAGGCCATAGAACAAACCCAGGAGCCGCTATGATCCTTGTCATTGACAACTATGACTCCTTTACCTATAATCTCGTTCAGTATATCGGGGAGCTGGGAGCCGATCCGGAAGTTTACCGGAACGACGAGATCACGGTAAACCGGATCCAGGAGTTTAAACCGACCGGAGTGGTTATCTCTCCCGGACCGGGTACTCCGGATAATGCAGGAATTTCTCTGGAGTTGATCCGCCGCCTGGGCAGCCGCGTGCCGATCCTCGGGGTATGTCTCGGTCATCAATCGATAGGCCAGGCTTATGGCGGACTGGTGGTCAACGCGCCGACCCTGATGCACGGCAAAACCAGCCTGATCCACCACGATCAAGAATCGGTGTTCCGCGGTCTGGCCAACCCTTTCGAGGCCACCCGCTATCATTCTCTGGTTGTCGAGAGAAAGACTCTGCCGGATTGCCTGAAAGTGACCGCGGAGACCGAGGACGGGGTGATTATGGGTATCAGGCACCGCGAACATCCGGCCGAAGGCGTCCAGTTTCACCCGGAGTCGATCCTGACCGCCGAGGGTAAAAAACTGCTGACAAATTTTCTGGAACTGATAAAATAAGCTAGTGCTCTGTCAAGTTTGGTTCGCGGGGTAGAGTTGTTATCCCCGTTGCTTTCATGATTAACAGGCTGTGAGGATAAAGGCTGCAGGCTGCAGGCTGTAGGGCAGCCCCACTCAATCCCCATGATCTTTACGCACCGGCGGTAGTGTGGGGACCTCAGCCTAAAGCCCATAGCCTATAGTCTATTTTTAGCAGTTTCGAAAAATCCCAGATTTTTATTCGTGTAACTTACTATTCATTTTTAACTTGACACAACACTAGATGGATTACGAGGCTGAAAAAAAACGGCTTGGGCCGCCGGGGGCGCGCTGGGTATGTGTTTTCGGCACCTCCGATCCCTCGGACAGGGAATCCGTGAACGAGGCCGAACGCCTGGGGTCCGCCCTGGCCGCCGCCGGCTACGTAGTGGTCACCGGAGGCTACGGGGCGGCCATGGAAAGCGCGAGCCGGGGCGCCGGAGCCGCCGGCGGGTTCACTGTGGGAGTTACCTGCAGCATTTTCTCCCGCAAGCCCAATCAATATTTAAGCGAACAGATAGTGACTCACAGCCTCCTCGAACGCCTGGAAACCCTGCTGCATCTGGGTGATGGGTATGTGGCCGGCAAGGGCGGCACCGGGACCCTGGCCGAAATCGCCATGGCCTGGGAGTATATCAATAAGCGGATAGTGCCCGCCAGGCCGCTGATCCTGCTCGGCCCCTTCTGGAAGGTACTGCCCAGGCTGATGAATGAAGCCCAGGCCGCCCCCGGTGTCAGTATCGGCCGGGCCGGCAATGCAATCCAATCGGCGGCGGATGTGGATCAAGCGGTGCAAATCCTCTCCCGAAGCTTCGCAGGCATTACAAAATAACGAGGGTCGGGATTAAAGATACGTGCTATAAAAATAATCGCCAAAAGGGGTGTGTTTACATGGTTTGACATTTCTATTGTAGGGGCACAGGGCAGGGCTCGTCAGCGAATGCGCCACGAGTGGTGAGGTGGCCGTGCCCTTGTGGGCGACCGGCCGGTCGCCCCTACACCGACGGTGTATAAAAAATTAATCCTGGAAATCATTTTTAAAACCACTATAATACCGGAAATCAACTCAATGAAAACCCTGGTCGAATTCATTCGCATGGCAGTGGAAGGCAAAGACCTGGACGAGAAAGAAGCCGGGCAGGCCATGCAGCTCATCATGGATGGAGAAGCTCTTCCGACCCAGATCGCCGCGTTGCTTACCGCCCTGCGGATAAAAGGCGAAACCGTGGGTGAGATCACTGCTTTCGCCCGGGTAATGCGCGCCAAAGTGACCCCGGTAAAATCTCGTGTCCACCCCCGCGTGCTGGATACCTGCGGCACCGGCGGGGACGGCTCGGGCAGTTTTAACATCTCCACCGCGGCCGCTTTCGTAGCCGCAGGAGCGGGCGTTCCGGTGGCCAAACACGGCAACCGCTCGGTTTCCAGCCGCTGCGGCAGCGCGGATGTGTTCAAGGAACTAGGGGTGAATATCGAAGCCCACCCGGACTCGGTGTGCCGCTGCCTGGATGAGGCGGGAATCTGTTTTATTTTCGCTCCGCTGTTCCATCCGGCGATGAAATACGCCATCGGTCCGCGCCGTGAGATCGGTATCCGCACCGTATTCAACATCCTGGGTCCGTTGACCAACCCCGCAGGTGCAAGCTGCCAGTTGCTGGGGGTCTACGATCCGGAACTCTGCGAGACACTGGCCGAGGTGCTGCGCCACCTGGGCAGCAGCAGAGCCTATGTGGTCCACGGCCACGGACACCTGGACGAGGTCGCCCTGAGCGGTCCCACCCGGGTGGCCGAACTCAAAGACGGCAAAGTGCGAACCTATGAGATCAACCCCGCTGATTTCGGGTTGGAAATTCAGCCGGTGGAAGCGATTAGCGGCGGCGACACCGTGCAGAATGCCCAAATCATGCGGGAGGTGTTTGGAGGCAAACAGGGACCGTACCGGGACACTGTCCGCCTGAACGCCGGGATGGCGATCAGTGCTTTCGACGATGAGTTAACAATCGAGCAGGGAGTGGAAAAGGCAACCGAAGCCATAGACGCAGGCCTGGCCGCGGAAAAACTCGAACGCCTGGTGAATCTGAGCAACCGACAGGAATGAGCATTCTGGATGAAATAACCGCCCACAAGCGGCAGGAACTGGAAGAACTGCAGCGGGTGAGGCGCCTGGCTGAGCTTAAAGCCGGGATAGGCGACCTGCCCCCGAAACAGGGGCGAATTTTCACCGATGCGCTTTCAGCCGCGGGAGTCTCCCTGATCGGAGAAATCAAGAAAGCCAGCCCTTCCAGGGGTCTGATACGTGATGATTTCGATCCCGCGCAGTTGGCCGCGGCTTACCAGAGAGGCGGGGCGGCCGCCTTGAGTGTGCTGACCGATAAGAAATACTTCCAGGGCGCGAACGAATATTTAATGGCTGCAAAAGCGGCCTGCGGCTTGCCGGTGTTACGCAAGGACTTTACGGTAAGCGCCTACCAGGTTTATGAATCCCGTCTGCTGGGCGCTGACTGCGTGCTGCTGATCGTGGCCGCCCTGGAGCAGGCTGTACTGGCCGAATATATCGCCCTGGCCGCCGAGCTCGGCCTGGATGCCCTGGTCGAGGTCCACGATGAGACCGAGGCGGACCGGGCGCTCGAGGCTGAGGCCCCGCTTATCGGGGTCAACAACAGAAATTTGAACACTTTCGAGGTTTCGCTGGAGGTCTCAAGGCGGCTAGCCGTGGTACTCCCTGAGGACAGGCTGAAAGTTTCCGAAAGCGGAATCAAAAGGTATGAGGACATTCTCACCTTGAGCG
>Ga0114922_10004970_pt1 | contig 12291 bp, 11 predicted proteins | sample AartaG_FD_100975 | JGI IMG/M metagenome (GOLD analysis project Ga0114922, IMG submission 100975) | Deep subsurface microbial communities from Aarhus Bay to uncover new lineages of life (NeLLi) - Aarhus_00045 metaG | ecosystem: Environmental > Aquatic > Marine > Oceanic > Sediment | place...
GTTAAAGCATCTTTTTCTTAATCCATTCTTTGAAAAAAACATCGTTAAACTGAATCTCTTTCCTATCAACATCTATGATATTCTTTTTCTTAAGCAAAGTTATAGACTTTTGTATTGAGCCGGAGGTGCCGAGTTCATTTTCTGCAATAAAATCCTTGGAGAATATCGGTTTAGTCTGAAACTTGCTAATGGCTTTAAGAAATAATCTCTGATGTAGAGATAGCCCATCCCATAAGGCTATATAGTTTGCGGATTGCTCGGCAATGATATTATCTACCACCTTCATGACATCTTGTTTCTCAGCCCTCTTCGCTTCCAGACACCAATTCCACAGATGGTGACAAAGGTACTGAACATTATATGGCACGTTCTCGCTTATTTCCAAAACATAATCGATTACGCTGTCCGTGACCTTTATAGGCCCTCTAGAAAACTGTTTTTTTAAAAAGACCATCATTTCAGCAGACTCTATTTTTTGAAGGTTCATGATGTCGCCTAATTTATAAAAAGCCCTGTTGGGATCAGAAACCATGCTATAGATTAAATGTCTCTTGCTCCCGGCAAAAAGATAAGCAACTCTATGATGATGTTGAAAGCAGGCTCTCATCATCTTCTCTATTCTTTCACCGTCGAGATTGAGTATTTCCTGGAATTCATCAAAGACGACCACAAAATTTCGTTTTCGCTTCTTGGCAATTTTTTCCGGAACATCGAAAACTTCCTCAAGAGAATCGAACAACTCCCTATCCTTTAATTGGATGTCGACCTCTATTGAAGGGGCGCCGTCGCTGCCAATGATTATTTTGGGTCTTAATCTGGGAAAAATATCTTTAATAAATTCAGAAAATTTTTCCACCCGTGTTGTGCATGAACGTGCCACACCTTTGGCATATGCTTCCAGCAACTCTCGCAGAGAGGCAACTTTATAGAGGTCGATATAAAATGTAAAAAGGCCCTCTTTGTTAAGATGTTCGAGTACATTTATTATAAGAGAAGTTTTGCCATATCGTCTTGGGGATATCAAAAATATGTTATGCCCTCCACGCAATTCTGCTGTTACCCTCTTTACTTCGTCAACTCTGTTGGTGAAATTTTCACCGGTGACAACCTCACCGAAAAAAAATGGATTTCGCTTCATAGCCCCTCCGAACTTAGTTTGCTTCCACTGTTCCATGTGGTTAGCAAAAAGTAACGCCAATGAACTACCCCGCGGCAAGCCGCGGGGTATCAAAATAAGTGTTTTATCTTTTCTATCGCAGCAAGCTGCGGGGAATTAAACCCTACAGATTTCGCATCGTCCTTCAAGTGATTAGAGTAATCCGTGTAATCTGCGAAATCTGTGGATTAAACGCCTTATGATTTCAGTAGGTTGTAGAAATTACGAGACGTTTAATTAAGCCGATAGGAATTATTCTAAAAGGCATAATGCCACAAAGAATAACGAATGTCAACATCAAAAATCGTTATCAAAAGATGGGATTGCTCAGGTCTTATGGCCGGCATAATTCCGGGATAGCTGTATTGAAGCAACCAGGATCGGACCTAAAAAAGGATAGTTGAGGCAGATAAGCCAGACGAGGACTGATTTTGCAGCGGTCGTAGATTAATCGGCATAAATTGATCTGTAGCGACCTTGTGAATCGATGCAAGGGGATGGGAGGGAGAGCTGGACAAGCTTCCTTTGGAATGCTTGAATAGGTGGCACAGATAAGATGCCATTAGAAGCTCTGTGAATTCACAGAGTTATAGAATCTTCGAAATGTTAGGTTCTCCCCCACTTTTCAATACTTCTTTGATCCATTCAGCCAGAAAGTTGTCTGTTATGAAGTATTTTTTGTCTTGCCCCCTGCGCACCAGATCCTTTTTTACCAGATTGGTAAGGGCCTTGTGCAGGGCAGGCGCCCCCATGTCATATTGCTGAAGAATCTTACTTGGAAAAGTTGCTATCGGGCCTTGTTCAGCCAGGATGGTCATGACCTGACTTTCCCGTAATGGCAACTCCTCAAAAACCCCCGCAAACGAAGCCGTCAGAGATACAAGCATGCGTGACATGCCTGCCTTAACAACTTCTTCTGTCACTCTGTTGGACTCAAGGACATCGAATATGTGGCTGCAGACGCGTTGAGCGTAGTCTGGATGCCCCTTTGCCCGAGTGGCAATTCCCAAAGCCAGCTCGCCAGAGATCGAAACGCCAATCTTCTTGAAGCGAGCTTTTATGAATTTTGTGAGATCCTCCAGAGCGATTGGCCCTAACTCAATAAGTTTGGCCGAATTATAAAACGGTCGGCCCTCATTGCTGAATATGTCTTGAAGTAAGTGCATACGGCTTCCCAGAAAAGCGAATGCAATCCGGTCTTGCTGCTGAATAATGGTACGAAATTCAGCTTCGAAATTGCTATTGACCCGGAGGACCTGTTGAAACTCGTCAAAGACAATGGCCGCTCGCTTTTTGGTCTTCTTAAGATAAGAGTTCAAACCCGCAAGCGCATCTGAGAGACTGTCGAAGGAGCTACTTTGAGGCGACAGTTCCGGCCAAATGGTAAAGGACCCGCTGTCACCCGGTTCGAACCGCACGCCAAATCTGGTCCGTGTGAAAAACCGGGCAGCCCTTTTTATGAACTTTTCTATGCTTTTCAGGTCATCAATAATGACCTGGGCGGCCGTACGTGATACGGCCTGGACGACCTTTTCCTTAGAGTTGGTGGCAAGGAAGTCTGTATGGCCGTACAGGATTCTCATAGCTTTGAGTTTCTCTGATACGGCTTGTAAAAGGGAGGTTTTTCCGTACCGGCGCGGGCTGTACAAGACGATGCTCTGCCCGCCTGCCAGGTCGTGGGTTATCCGTTTGATTTCAGATGTTCGATTGCAAAACAAATCACCGCCAACTACCTGCCCAAAACGAAATGGGTTTGCCATAGAAGCCTCCAGGAATTATACTTTTAGCAAAATACTATGAGTAGTAGTACTGTATACACCACCGGGATAACCCCGTCAATAGATATTTTTTTATGCCAACAACATAGTATGGTATGGGGTCGTCTTTGGCTTCGATTTGTCGAATAAGGCAGGCAATGCTTGGCGGGCAGAAATGATAGCAGGCAAATCCTGCCTGGTGCCGGGCAAAAATGTTGAAGTTTTGACACCCAGGAAGTAAATGTCACCGCAGAGACAGAGGCTGCAGAGTCAACAGTTTGCGTCTAAGCTCTTAGGGCAAGGGCGTGGCTGGTGACAGCGTTAGACAGTCTCAAAAGGGAGGTGGGTAGCAGTTCAAATTCTCTTGACACCGCCCGTCCATGTAATTACAGTAATTACATATGATGCTCATAGCTCCGTTTATATATTAAAAGACTGCACCAGAAGAATTCTCTCCGGCGCTTGTTTGCAAATTTATTATACAAAGAAGGAGGTAAATATGGAAAAACATCTATGTACCAGAAATGTCAAAACTTCGACGACCCGACCTGGTGCGTCAGGCTTTTCTCGAGGAAGTGGTGACAAGCGAGCATGTGTTTCGGGAAATGCAGGTTGGCGTGACTATCGGCAAGATTCCTCCTTGCGATTGGGAAGGCAATCTTCGACCGTTTAGTAATAAACAATCAAACGTTATGACCGCTGAAAAAAGGGGGGTGGATTTATTATGCCACAACCGGGAAAAAAGCCGATTACTTCCGAAGAATATTTTACACTGGAAGAGTCTGCCGAATACAAGAGCGAATATTACCATGGTGAAATATTTGCCATGACCAGTGCATCTTTTAATCATAATATAATTGCAATGAATGTTGCCTCGAGGCTGCACGAGTCATTTCACGATTCAAACTGTTTTGTTTTTGCCGGTGATATGAGAATCCAGACCTATAAAGCCAAACACTATACGTATCCGGATTTGACCGTAGTCTGTGGGAATATTGAATTTGTCGATGGTCGGGATGATACTATTGCTAATCCTGTCGTTATCTTTGAAATCCTCTCCGATTCCACAAAAGATTATGACAGAGGATCAAAATTTACTGCATACCGGAATATACATTCTTTAAAAGATTATGTCCTGATCGATCAATATGCTTACCATGTTGAATACTTTTTTAAAAATGAAGCGGGTGGCTGGAGTCTGGATGAATTCAAGAGCCTGGATGATACGTTCAGAATCAATTCCATCAATATTGAGTTGACCCTTAATACCATCTACTATCGTGTCAAGCTATAGATTGCCTTGTTCTCTTGATCGACTCTGGCTGTACCAACTCCCACTACCCCGGCATATTTTGAGCACGTCTTACCACGCAACGCGCTAATGATTAGGCCACTACGTGCCTGAGCAGTCGGCTTTGTCAATCCTATTGAAGAAGCGGGGCGGGGTCAAGAAACGAGGCAATAAACTGCTTGTATGTTTTCAAGAAACACGCCATCCCGTGAACGGTTACAGCCTCCCCTTTCTCAAGATGGCTATGAGAAGCCACATGCCCATTACGGCAGCGGCCACAAAACCGAGGATGCCAATGACCGGGATGCCGAACAGGAATGGAGGCGTTTTGGAGAGAACGATCAGGGCGGAACCGACGATGAGGGCTGCGATGACAATGGAAAAAGCTATCCGATTGCTGATCTGGTCATGAGTCGCCAGCATTGGCTCAAGCCCCCGGTGCTCAAATTCCATCTTCACCTTACCCCGTTTCATCTGCCTTAATAGCTCACGCAGCTCCCCGGGAATTTCCTGGATAAGTCGAACCAGCTCGGTGCTGGATCTAAGGATATCGCTTGCCACCCGCTTTGGATGGAGCCTGTCCATCTTGACGCGCTGAATAAACGGAGCGGCTTGATTGACCATGTGAAAATCCGGATCAAGCGAAAGACCAACGCCCTCTACAGTGGCTAATGCTTTCAACATCAGAAAAAGATCAGGCGGCATCTGGAGACGATGGCGAGAAATGAGTTCCATGAGCTGGTGGAGGAGCTTTTCCATTTGTAGATCTTTAAGTGGCTTATAAAGATGCTGCCCCATGAAATCCGCTAAATCTCTTGCTAAGAGCCGTGTGTCGGGTTCCTCATCATACTGGGTAAGCATGAGGAGAGCCTGCATGGCCCTCGATTCATCTCTGCTCACCACGCTATGGACCAGATCAGCAAAATCTTCCCGGGTCTGCCGGTCGATCGATCCCATCATACCGAAATCAAGATAGCAGAGCACATTACCGGGCAGGACAAAGATATTCCCTGGATGGGGATCTGCATGAAAGAAACCGTGATCAAATACCTGCTTGAGGATCAGGTCGGCTCCCCTTGCGGTGATGATCTTCCTGTCCAATCCCTCCTTCTTTATGCGGTCAATCTCGGAAGCCTTGACCCCGTCGATATACTCCATGGTGAGGACACGCTCTGTTGTTGTCTCGCGAAAGACCTTGGGAACATAAACAGTCAGATCATCTATAAATTGCCGGGCAAACCGCTCTATGTGTGAAGCCTCGATCGTATAATCTATCTCTTTTTCAAGGGTGCGGGCAAATTCCTCCACGATTCTCACAGGGCGATTCACCTGAAATTCTTCTAAGTGCCGCTCCATGAGCGAGGCCAAATGGAGCATAATCTCCAGATCCACCTTGATGATCTTGCGGATACCGGGACGCTGGACCTTGACTGCTACTTCCTCGCCATCCTTTAACTGTGCCCTATGAACCTGGCCTATAGACGCTGCGGCAAGAGGCGTTTCCTCGAAATGCCGGAATATATCTCCGGGCGCCGCGCCAAGCTCTGACTCAATGATTTGCGCGACCTCTGCATAGGGGAAGGGGGGTACATGATCCTGGAGTTTGGAGAGCTCTTCTACAAATTCCACGGGAATCAGGTCGGGACGCGTGGAAAGTACCTGGCCCAGTTTGATAAAGGTGGGCCCAAGCTCTTCTAATGCCATTCGAACCCTTTCCGACCTGGTGAGTCTCTCTACCTGCTCCCGCCTTTTCCTGGAGATCATTTGAAGACCGATTTCAAGATACTGTTCGATCTTCAGGATATCCACCAAATCCCCAAAGCCGTATTTGAAAAGGACAGCAAGGATCTGGCGGTAGCGGTTCAGGTGACGGTAGGTGCGGCCAATTACGCCAATTTTTCTTATGCTCAACATCGAGTCCGCTTCTTCTGCGCAGAAGTCTTAAAATGAGGCACAAAGCCGTGAGCTTCATAGATCCCCTGAGCGCGAGCTGACTTTATAAAATCAAGGAACTTCACGGCATTTTCAGGATGGGCAGCATTCTTTAATCTGCAAATATAATAGTTTATCCTGTCCCTCTGATCCAGGTCCTCTCCGGGCTCAACCATATCCACCGAAAGATTGCTCTGCCGTGCGTGTATCACCTCCGTGGCCCAGACCGGCCCCACATCAACTGCCCCCTCTATTATCCTCAGTGGAGTCTCCCTGTGGTGTACGACTGTCAGGATGGTTGTCCCTTCGGCCCGTTTTTCCTCCATGATACAATGGACAAGCCCCTCCCCGCCTGCCTGCTGATACATGTCGATAATATAATAAGCAATGTCCTCGTATTCCGGATTCGGCTGGGAAACGCGTACCTCTTCTCGCCCCAAATCAGCAACAGACACAATCTGTGCAGGGTTGCCCTCTGGTACCATCAAGACAATACGGTTGTGAAGATAAAGAAAATAGTCCCCCTTTGTAATGAACCCCTCCCTTTCAAGGCGCTCCATGGCCTTCTCGGTAACAGATGCGTAAATATCGGGGACCACGTCTATGACCCTATCCCGAAAAATAGCGCCTCCTGCCAGTATCTGTTTCAGTTCCAGGCCTGGGGGAAGTGTTTCATAGAAGATCTTCTCTACGTCGGCGTGTTCTTCCTGGAATACACGAATCAGTTCGTCCATGACCATGAATTGGTTCCCAGCGACAAATAACACCAGGTCCGCTGAATCGGCAAAATCCAGATTATGAAGGTCATCTTCTCTGTCTGAAGGGATCACCGGAAAACCGCTCTTTTCTTTTTCCGGCACCATACTGTTTTCCTCCCCTAACTACCTAATCAAACAAGATCCGCGCAATATCGTTGTAGAACACAAAAATCATAAGCAAAACAAGAATGAAGATGCCAACCTGTTGTGCCACTTCCCGCATCTTGAGGTTGATGGGCCTGCGGCTCACGGCTTCGATCAAAAAAAACAAAAGGTGTCCTCCGTCCAGGACAGGGATCGGCAGCAGGTTGATTATGCCCAGGTTGACACTCAACAGGGCTATAAAAAAGATGAGATTGATGATGCCAGCCTCGGCCTGCTGTCCTGCCAACTGGGCAATCATAATCGGACCACCCAGGGTCTTGGCCGAAATGGTACCGGCAATGATCTTTCCAATCGCCAAGACGGTGAGTTTGCTAATCTGCCAGGTTTGCAACACCCCCTGGGCAGCGGACTGAAAGGGGTTGAGTCGCTCTACAGTAACGGCCCCGGAAGCCGTTATTCCTATGACATATTTCTCAACCGGTTCTCCAAACAGGTTCTTGGAAGAAACCAGTTTAGGAACCACCTTCACCAGGACAGTACTGTTGCCTCGCAATATTTCAATGCGAAGGGGACCACCACTACTTTGCTTGATCAGGTCTGCCAGGTCTTCCCATCGGGCTACCGGTTTGCCGTCAATAGACAAAACACGGTCCCCCGTGCGTATACCGGCCTCATGGGCAGGCATCCCCTCTTGAACTTCCCCCACCTCTGGCTTCATAATCGGCAGGCCTGAGACCTGAAAGAATACAAAAAAGATCACCACCGACAGCAGGAGATTAAATGCCGGCCCCGCCAGAACGATCAGGCTTCGCTTGAAAAGGCTCTTATGCGAGAAGGACAAGGGGATCAGCGATTCGTCCAGTTCCTTTTCCGGCGATTCCCCTACCATTTTCACGTATCCACCCAGGGGAATCGCTGAGATCAGGTACTCGGTCATCCCGATCTTCTTGCCAACGATTCTGGGGCCAAATCCCAGCGAGAACTTTTTCACCCCAACGCCCGTCAGTTTTGCCAAAAGGAAGTGGCCAAACTCGTGCACAAAGATCAGGACACCCAGTACAATGGCAAACGAAATGATGTTGGTAGTCATAGACCTTCCTCAGCCGTGCGGCGCGCCCAGGCTGCCGACTCCAGGATATCCGAAAGCCCGGGGCTGGAAACCGGTTTGTGTTTACCCATCACCTGTTGAACCACTTCCCCAATACGCCTCAACCTGATACGGTAGTTCAGGAAGGCATCCACTGCCACTTCATTCGCAGCACTTAACACGGCGGGCATGGTTTTTCCGATCGTGCAGGCCTCAAGGGCCAGAGCGAGGCACGGGAACTTCTCCAGGTCCGGCTCCCGAAAGGTAAGAGAACCTATATCAACAAAATCAGGCGCAGGCAGCCCGAGGGGAAGTCGCTCCGGATAGGACAGGGCATAAGCAATCGGTACCCTCATGTCAGGCAAACCAAGCTGGGCTATGACAGAACCATCCCGATAGACCACCATTGAATGGATCACACTTTCAGGATGGACCATAATTTGGATAACCTCCAAAGGCACGTCAAAGAGCCATTTTGCTTCAATCACCTCAAGTCCCTTGTTCATCAGTGTGGCCGAGTCTATGGTAATCTTTGGACCCATCTTCCACGTAGGATGACAAAGGGCCATCTCCGGGGTAATCCCGTCAAAATCTTCTGTCAATTTATCCAGAAAAGGCCCCCCGGATGCCGTAAGGATGATCTGCTCGAGGTCTTGCCTGCGGTGTCCGGCAAGACACTGAAAAATGGCACTGTGCTCGCTGTCTACGGGGATGATTGAGACTCCGTTTCTTCGGGCAGTGCCCATCACAAGCTCCCCCGCCATCACAAGGCTTTCCTTGTTGGCAAGGGCAACGGACTTGCCGGCCTCTATCGCAGCTATAGTAGGCAGGAGGCCGGCTGAGCCCACCATGGCCGAAACCACAAGATCAGCCGAAGCCAGCGTTGCGGCAGCTCTATACCCATCAAGACCGTGCAAGATTTCTAAACGCCTTGCGCCCATGACCATCCTTTTAAGCTGGCCTGCCAGGTCCTCATTCAATACCACGGCCACCTCAGGGGTGAAACGCATGACCTGTTCGGCCAGGAGCCCTACATTTCGACCTGCTGCCAGGGCAGCAACCGAGAATCGCTCCGGAAACTGGTCCACCACGCGCAAGACATTTCTGCCGACTGAACCCGTAGACCCAAGTATTGAAAGACGCTTCATTTATAAGGTTCTCTCGCCCGCTCCTTGCAGTCGCTTGAGCACACAGAGATCGCAGAGGTGATCTTCGAGCTGAATCCTCCTCTCAAGGATTCAGCTCAAAAACTCAGTGCCTCTGTGGACTCTGTGAGAGATAAAAACACGTCCCCTACGACAAGAGATAGGTCTTGAAATAATACAAGCCTGGTGCTGCAAAAAGCAAGGCATCAATCCGGTCCAGGAAGCCTCCGTGTCCCGGAAAGATACTTCCGGAGTCCTTCAGGCCGACCGAGCGTTTCAACATCGACTCGACCAGATCACCTGTCTGCCCCAAGGCCCCCATGACCATAATCAAAGCAATCCAGAAACCCCAGCCAAACTCGGGGAACCAGCATTGCTTAAATAAGGCGCCAACCAGGAGGTTGGCCGCCAATCCGCCTACTGCTCCCTCCACGGTTTTACCAGGGCTTATTCTCGGCGCAAGCTTATGCCGGCCAAGGGTCTTTCCAACGTAGTAGGCAGCCGTGTCCCCGGTAATTATGACTGCCATAAGAAAAAATGTCCACGTGGCCCCCTGATTCCAATTCCGGATCAGTATCAAGTGGCCCAGCAAGAAGGGGATATAAATAAGGCCTGTGACCTGCTTGTAAAGCATTTCCGGCACGGAAGTCTGTGGCTCGAACCGCGCCAGGCAGATCATGGCAGAACCGAAGAAGGCCAGGACCAGCACGGCAGGGATTACCACCAAACCGTCCCAATAAAAAGAGGCTATCATGACCAGGCCAAGGACCAACCCTGGCGCTTTTATGGCCATCGTCTCCCGGGACAGAACCAGGGCGTAGTATTCCAACAGGCTCACTGCTGCCGCCAGGGCCACAACCAGGGCAAAACAGGTTCGGCCACCCTTCCCTATCAACAAGACCAGCAGGGGCAAAAGCACCAATGCCGTAAGCCATCGTTTTAAATGCGAAGACATCATGGGTGTGAATCAGAGCTGTTGGCAATGAGAAAATCCATGTCCGTCTGCTACGTATTTAGCTTTGGGGAAAAGGTGTCAGGTTTCGGGTTTCAGGTGTCAGGATCGAGAAACTTGAAGAGCTGAAACCTGACACCTGACACCTCACAATTGAAGTCAATAACCAACAATCTTGATTTACACCCAGACATCATCGAACTCAGCTCCGCTTTGCTTCGCTATAAAAGTAAGCAGTAGGCACCACGCAAATTTCCTGCTCCATACTGCTCACTGCTCACTGCTCACTGCTCACTGCTTACTCCATACTGTGCTTACTCCATACTCCATACTGCTTACTGCTTACTGCTTACTGCCTGTGAGGCGCTTCCTTGATCTGGGCACCGGTCATCCCAAATCGACGCTCACGCTTTTCGTAATCGTGCAGTATCCGGATCAACTCCTCTCTTCTAAAATCGGGCCAGAGGGTATTCGTGACATGAATCTCTGTGTAGGCAATCTGCCATAGCAAGAAGTTGCTTACCCGCATCTCACCACTGGTTCGAATCAGAAGATCTGGCTCTGGCATTCCCTGCGTATAAAGATAATTTGAAAAAACCGCTTTTGTTATCTCCTCGGGTTGAAGGCGGCCCGCTCGAACCTCGGTTGCGATCTTCCGAGCCGCCGCCACAATCTCATCCTGCCCCCCGTAGCTCAAGGCCAGGTTGAGAATCATCCCCTGGTTTTCTCGGGTCATATCCATGACTTCCTGGAGTACCTTCACAACATCACCCGGGAACCTTTCGATCTGGCCAATGGCGTTCAGACGTATGCCGTTTTCCATCATTTCCGGCAATTCTGCCCTGAGGAAACCTTTCAACAGACTCATGAGAGCCAGGATTTCTCGCCGAGGCCGCTGCCAGTTTTCGGTTGAAAACGCATAGAGGGTCAGAAACTCTATCCCGATCTCACGGCAGGCTCGCACAATGTCCCGGACCGACTCAGCGCCTTCCCGGTGACCCCTGATCCGGTTTAGGGAACGTTTTTTGGCCCAACGGCCGTTGCCATCCATGATAATGGCAATATGTCGTGGGAGTGAGTCGGGTAGTGAGGAAGGAACATCAGAATTCAAGGATCTCTTTCTCTTTTTCCTGGCAGGTCTGGTCAACTAGTCGGATGTAATCGTCTGTGATTTTCTGCACCTTGTCTTGAGCCCCGTAAAAATCATCCTCTGCGATCTCACCATCCTTCTTCATGCCCTTGAGAAGCTCATTCGTGTCCCGGCGGATATTCCGGATGGATACCTTGTGCTCTTCAGCTATCTTGCCAACGACCTTGACAAGCTCTCTTCGCCGCTCTTCAGTTAGCGGCGGTATAGGAATACGGATAAGCTTGCCGTCGCTCATGGGGGTCAGCCCAAGCTCTGATTTAAGGATCTCCTTTTCAATCTCGGAAATGACCGACTGATCCCAGGGCTGAATAACGATAAGCCTGCTCTCCGGAACAGACAAGGAGGCTACCTGGTTCAAAGGGGTGCGTGTTCCGTAATAGCTTACCTTTATGCCCTCGAACAGTGCAAGGGAAGCTCGACCGGTGCGAATCCTCTTAAATTCATTTTTTAGGGCATCAATCGACTCATCCATCCCCTCACGTGCATCATCACAAAGTGCATCAATCATCTTCTGATGCCTCCTTTATTCGAGTTCCAACATCTTCCCCGCAGACAACTCGTCTAAGATTCCCTTTTACTCTGAGGTTGAAGACAATGATAGGAAGCCCGTTATCCATTGCCAGGGAAATGGCAGTCGAATCCATAACCTTCAGTTTTTGCTTGAGGACTTCAAGATAGGTAACCTTATCCATTTTTTTTGCACGGGCATCCACGACCGGGTCAGCATCATAAATGCCGTCCACCTTGGTGGCCTTCAGGAGCACTTCTGCATCAATTTCCTGGGCCCTCAGGGCCGCTGCCGTGTCCGTCGTGAAATATGGGTTACCGGTCCCAGCAGCAAAGATCACGGCCCGCCCCTTTTCCAGATGCCTGATAGCCCGCCTGAGGATATACGGTTCAGCAACGGCACACATCTCGATAGCCGTCTGGACCCGGGTCTGAACACCCCTTTTTTCAA
>Ga0114922_10004972_pt1 | contig 12289 bp, 14 predicted proteins | sample AartaG_FD_100975 | JGI IMG/M metagenome (GOLD analysis project Ga0114922, IMG submission 100975) | Deep subsurface microbial communities from Aarhus Bay to uncover new lineages of life (NeLLi) - Aarhus_00045 metaG | ecosystem: Environmental > Aquatic > Marine > Oceanic > Sediment | place...
CCATCAATCATCACTGCGGCATTGCTATCGAACCTTACATAACTGCCATCAGTGCGTTTTATAGGGCTCTTGGTGCGGATAATAACACACTTATGCACTTTCTTGTCATCCAACTGACAGTTGGGCAGCGATTTTTTTATCGCAACACAGACAATATCTCCCACGCCGGCGACCGGCCGGGTCTTCCTGCCGCGAGACCCGCCTCTTCCGAGAACCTTTATGCACAACGCCGACTTGACACCTGAATTGTCGGCTATATCCAACATTGTTTCCTGCTGAATCATTATCAGTTATCTCAACTCACACTTCTACTGCTCTTTCGACAACCTTGACAAGACGCCAACTTTTGGTTTTACTGCGAGGCCTGCACTCAGCAATTTCAACGACGTCACCAACACCACTCTGATTTTGCTCATCATGAACACCAATTTTCGTCCTGCGCTTGATGTATTTGCCGTACTTTGGATCTTTGACCTTGAAGTCAATGGCAACTTTGACGCTTTTATCACCACTGTTGCTTACTACCACGCCGGTTAAAGTTTTTAATTTCTGCTCCTGCATCTTTGATTTCCAGTCTTCTATTATCTGCAGACAAAGCGTTATCTGCTTTCCCGCATTATCGTTTTAATCCTGGCAATATCACGCCTAACATTAATTACGGCTTTGGAGTTCTCAAGCTTTTCCGTAACCGCCTGCGAACGCACATCAAACAAATGCCTCTCAAGCTCTTCCAGAGTGTTCTCAAGTTCATCCTGGCTCATCTCTCTGTAATGCTGAGCTTTCATCTGAAGTTTTCCTCTTACAATAAATGTCTTCGCTTAACGAACCTGCACCGAATCGGCATTTTATGAGCGACCCTGACCAGCGCCTGCTTTGCCACATCTTCAGTTACTCCACCAATCTCAAAGCAAACCTGTCCGGGCCTGACTCTGGCGACCCAAAATTCCGGCTCGCCTTTACCTTTGCCCATTCGCGTTTCCAGCGGCTTGGAACTTACCGGCTTATGCGGAAATACCCTGATATAGACCTTGCCTTCGCGATGCAAAAAGTGAGTCGCTGCAACTCGACCGGCTTCAATGTTCTTTGCGCTTATCCAGCTGGTCTCCAAAGCCTGTAAGCCATATTCACCAAACGCCACAAAATTGCTTCTCGAGGCATTGCCCTTCATTTTGCCGCGTTGGCTTTTACGATATTTAACTCTTTTTGGCATCATTGCCATTTCTTCTGATCCTTGTAAAACGTCTACTTAAGAAAGTACCTTCTTTCGCAAAAAGACCTGTTTTTCAACTTGCCTTTGTATCGCTTGAGCCGGCTTTGTCAGGCTCTGCCGGTGAAGCACCAACATCCGGTGAAGCAGCAACTTTAGGTGAAGCAGCCTCTTTAGGCGAAGCAGCTTTCTTGCTGACTTGTGTCGGCACAGCTTTGGTCCTGCCGCTGTCCCTAATTGCCGGGCCGATACGTCTTGGCGGGCGACGACGACGACGATGGTGGCTTTGCACAACTTCTTCACCAAATTTGCCTTTATAAATCCAAACTTTGATGCCGATTGCCCCGTATGTTGTCCTTGATGTTGCCACGGCGTAATCTACATTGGCGTCCAGCGTATGCAGCGGGATACTGCCAAGCTTTTGCGTTTCCTTCCTGGCCATCTCCGAGCCTGCCAGCCGTCCTGAACAAATAATCTTAACTCCTTTGGCACCGGCGTTCACCGCCGACTCGCAATGCTGCTTCATCGTACGCCTGAATGAGGCTCGCTTACTTAACTGCTCAGCAATTGCCTCAGCTACCAAAGTAGCGTTGAGGTCCGGCTCTTTTATCTCGACAACGTTGACGCTTATCTCTCGACCTGTTATATCCTCAAGCTCTTCCCGTAACCTATCGACTTCACCACCCCTTGGGCCGATGACAACGCCCGGCCGAGCGCTGTGCAGTGTTACTTTTACCTCATTACGCGTACGGATTATTTCGGTCTTTGCCACTGCACCTTTGGGCATACGACGGTTAAACCTATTATCGACATACCGACGAATCTTCTGGTCTTCAACAAGAAAATCACCGTAATTAGCCTTTGGAGCAAACCAGGTGCTCTGCCAACCAAGAGTTATTCCCGTTCTAAAACCTATTGGTGATACTTTCTGGCCCATAATCTCATATCTCGTATTGAGTTTTACACTTGTGTCACGGTTATATGTATGTGACAAGCTTTTTTATGAATAGGATGCGCTCTGCCTCTGTCTTTCGCCATCCATCTTTTTGTGCCGATGCGGATTCCTGCATCATCGACACGAGCAGAGCTTACATAGAGATTATCAACGTCAACCTGCTGCTCGTCGGCATCAGCAACGGCACTTCTTAAAACCTTGTCAATCATCACTGCGGCACGTTTTCTCGTGAACTTCAGGATATCCATTGCGTCCTGAACACTTCGACCGACTATCAACTGCGTAACCAGCCGAGCCTTGCGCGCTGACATTGGTGCAAAGCGATAAGACGAACGCCAGTCAGCTATATCATTTACCTCAACAGACAAGGCGGTCGCCAAACGGTTAATATCATCCGCGCGCGGCTTGGGTCTGAACAGGCCTTTTTGCCAGTTCTTAACAGCCGCTATCGCCTGCCTCCTGTCAAACCTCGGTCCGGCAAGCCTCTCAGCTAACTGCCCTATATCCATCTGCCGTTCCAGGCAAAACTCTTTTAACTTATCAGCACTTAGCATATTACTTTATCTTCTTACTCGAATGTCCCTTGAACGTCCGTGTTGGCGAAAATTCACCTAATTTATGCCCCACCATATCCTCGGTAACAAAGACCTTATGAAATATCTTGCCATTATGGACCATAAACGTAAATCCTACGAACTCCGGCACTATCGTACATCTTCTTGCCCAGGTTTTTATCGGCTCACGAGAGCCGGAGGCAGTTTTCTTGTTGACCTTGCCAAAGAGCTTGTCGTCAACGTATGGTCCTTTTTTAAGAGATCTTCCCATTTCTCGTATCTCACATCGTGTGCGTTTTTCGCACGACTAAATCATATATTCAATTGCTTTTGCTTTTTACTTTTCCGTCTTCGAATAATCCTCTTGTTACTTGGATTTCGCGGGTTTCTGGTTTTCCCGCCTTTTGCCAGCACACCCGTGGGCGAACAGGGATGCCGCCCACCGCTTCGATGGCCTTCTCCGCCGCCCATCGGGTGAGCAACTGGATTCATCGCACAGCCTCTTACGTGTGGTCTGCGACCCATATGTCGCTTTCGCCCGGCCTTGCCGATGCGTACATTCTGATGGTCGGGATTACTCAGCCGACCAATTGTTGCCCGGCACTCCTTGCGAATCATCCGCATCTCGCCGCTCGGCAAAACAATGGTAACCCAGTTACCTTCTTTTGCCACAATTCTTGCGGCGTTGCCGGCGCCTCTGACCAGCTTTCCACCCTGGCCGGCTCTCATTTCAATATTATGAATCTCCATACCCGCAGGAATTGCAGACAGCGGCATCGTATTACCAATCTTAGGCTCACAAGCCAGGCCGCTTTCCACCACGTTCCCTGTCTTTATACCAAACGGTGCTAATATATACCTCTTTTCGCCGTCGGCATAGTGCAGCAGGGATATAAAACAATTTCTGTTGGGGTCGTATTCAATCGTCGCTACTTTCGCAGGGACACCATCCTTATTACGTTTAAAATCAATAATACGGTAAATTCTTCTCGCGCCGCCGCCTCTGAACCGACTGGTAGTAACACCATGATGGTTTCTTCCACCGTTCTTTTTAATCCGCCTGCAAAGCGACTTCTCGGGTTTGTCGGTAGTCAACTCGAGGTAATCGTTGACCGAACTGTTTCTCCGACCGGCACTTGTTGGTTTATAAACTCGAATACCCATAATTCGTATCTCGTATTTAGAACAAATCTATATGGAAATCAGGGTCCAGAAATACAACAGCCTTTTTCCAGCTCGATGTCTCTCCGAACGCCCTGCCTCTGCGGCGTTGTTTACCTTTACGATTAGCTGTTCTGACTTTTTGTACTTTGACATTGTATATTCTTTCCACAGCGTTTTTTATCTGAGTCTTATTAGCCCTTTTATTTACCTCAAAGGAATACGCACTTTTTGAACTCGCAAAGTGCATCCCCTGCTCCGTAATCAAAGGTCGAATTATTATGTTATAATCGTCCACATCAATACCCGTATCTTGTCTTGAGGCCATATATCATTCCGAACGGGGCGTAGCGAAGTGAAAAATCTCCTCTTCGCTGACGCTCAAAATGACAAAAGCGCTTAACGCTTTGGCCTCAACTGCAAATAACTAATTTTCGCTTGCTTGGTCCTTGTTCAAAACAGCTAAAAACGCCTCTTTGGTAAATAGCATTTTGCGGTAGTTGCAGATATCACCGGCGTTCAATTCATCCACAGGCATAACAGCTACCTTGGGAATATTATTAGCTGATTTGAAAAGATTTACGTCTTCAGAGCTGATTGTTACGAGACAACTGCGTTCAATTTTTAAGTTATACAGAATACCTATAAAATCCTTGGTTTTTGGCTTTTCAAAATTTAGTCCGTCAACCACGACAACATTGTTACTCAAAAGCTTTGCCAATATCGCCGAGTCCCTGGCTAATCTTCTTTGCTTTTTAGGCATACGTTTGCTGAAATCTCTGAGGCTCTTGGCAAAGGTAACGCCGCCACCGACACGTTTGCCGGTCCTGATGTTACCAACGCGGGCATTTCCCGTACCCTTTTGCCGAAAGAGTTTTCTGCTCGAACCGGCGACCATACTTCTGCCCTTGTTGGCGGCAGTTCCCACACGCTTGTTAGCGTGATACATAACAATAGCCTGCTTAAGCAGCGGGTATCTGACCGAGCCACCGAAAACCGCCTCATCAACTTTCAGGCTCTCGACTTCCTGCCCATCTGTGTTGTAAACCGCCAAATCAATCATTTTCCAGGTTTCGTTCTTTCATTACTTACGCTTTTTTAGCACTACGCACAATACAATAACAGCCGGCCGGGCCGGGCACAGAACCCTTTACGACCAATAAGTTCTTCTCTTCGTCTATCTCTACCAGTTTATGGTTCTTCGTAGTAACCCGGCAGTTGCCCAAATGCCCTGCCATTTTCTTGCCCCTTTTAGGGCCTGCACCATGTCCGGCATCACTGGCGAAACTCGATATCGATCCGGGGGCCCTGTGTTTTCGTTCCGTGCCGTGCGAGGCAGGGAAACCGCCGAAACCATGTCGCTTCATCACGCCGGCAAAGCCTTTACCTTTGCTGGTCCCCACAACATCAACAAATTTGTCTTCCGCAAAGACCAAAACCGTTACAGAATTTCCAACTTCATACGGCTGTTCGGCGGCGTCGGCTAATCGCATCTCTTTGATAAATTTCTTCGGGGTCGTGTTAGCTTTCTGAGCATGCCCGATTTGCGGATTCTTCCTCCGCACCGGCTTTATCTCATCAAAACCAAGCTGAACAGAGTTGTAGCCGTCGGTCTCAGCTGTTTTTACCTGCATAACGACGCAGGGACCGGCCTGTATGACCGTAACCGGCACTAATTTGCCCAAATCATCATAGACCTGGGTCATCCCAACTTTTTTTCCTAACAACATCGCCATGACTTCGTTTCTCGTGATTCGCTTGGCAAATCAGGCTTTTATCCTTACAAAGACTCCCGCAGGGACTACCAGACGGTTCAACACTTCAACCGTTCGGGCGTTGGCCTCGTGAATATCGATCAAACGTTTATGAGTCCTCAATTCGAACTGCTCACGCGATTTCTTGTCGATGTGTGGACTTCGCAAAACAGTATATCTTTCGACACGTGTGGGCAGCGGAACCGGACCACTAACACGGGCATTGGTCTTTCGAGCGTGCTCCACTATCTCCTTAGCGGATGCATCAAGAGCCCTGTGGTCGTAGGACTCCATCTTAATTCTTATTCTTTCAGTTTCGGCAGCCATAACGTTCCTCTACCCAAGCCTATAAGGGCTTGAAGTATATCAACTTATACAGCAAAAAACAAAACAAAAAAACTGCTTTTACCCTATACTTTTTCTGCTATCCGACAAACTTATCTTGTTTGATTTCTGGCAGGAAGGGCATTTCTCATTGACTACTGACTATTTCCTATTGATTTGGAATCCCCATCCGTCTTTTGGACCACGACTTTGCCTTACTTGGCAAAATCCGGCCTCTTCTCAATAGTTAATAGCCAATCACAGAGTTCGCCTTCCTTAAGAGTTGGGGTTCGGGCTAACTACCGCCCATCCAATGCCACTTACCGGCTTTTGGTACACCCCTAAGTCTAACAGATTTATAAACCATCCCTGACCACAAAATTACAGGTATGCCACAGCCCAACTAATGTTTACGCAAAGTCATCCTTGACAATGCTCGCTAAGGCTGAAAACTCGCAAGTTTATAACATAAATCAACGACTGTCAACACAATGTCGCAAAAAATTAAATAAAAAACAAAAAAAATACATTTTCTTTAAAAAATAATCTGCCTGGCTATCTGTTCCGGAACCCTCTCATAACTCAACGGCTCCATAGTAAAGGTCCCCCTGCCGGCTGTTACGCTTCTAATTTCGCTGGAATAACCAAATAATTCCACGAGAGGTGCTTTTGCGTTGATTACCTGCATATTCCCGTGCACATAACAATCAGTGATTAATCCCCTTTTTGCAAGCAAATTACCCTGAACTGCCCCAAAATTGGTCTGCGGAACTACTACCTGAAGCCGCATTACCGGCTCAAGCAGTACCGGTTCTGCCGCTTTGACCGCCTTTTCGACCGCAATTGCGGCGGCCTGCTCAAAAGCCAGTCCCGAGGAATCCACAGAATGAAACGAGCCTTCAATTAGCGTAACTTTAACGCCAACAACAGGATAGCCCGCCAATACACTGCTGCTCAGAGCATCTCTGCTTCCCCTTTCAACATCAGGGATATACTCTCTGGGAACTACATCGCCAGAGACCTTGCTTTCAAACTCAATATCGCGGCTCCAATGGCCGTCCTCTGTTAAAAGCGGCTCAACCTGTAAAACAACATGCCCGTATTGGCCGTGACCGCCTGTCTGGCGTATGAATTTGCCCTCGGCCTGAGACGATTTGGTGATAGCTTCCTTGTAGGCAACCCGTGGTTTGCCGACCCTGACATTAACTCCTTTCTCTCTTACCAGCTTGTGCTGGAGTACCTCCAGGTGCAATTCTCCCATTCCGCTAATGATTGTTTGGCCCGTTTCGCTGTCTATCTTACATTCAAAAGTCGGGTCCTCGCGCTTCAAGTCGGCCAGCGCAGCAGCCAATTTTACCTTTTCTGCTGCGGTTCTGGGCTCTATCGACATATTAATAACCGTCTGTGGAAATGTAATACTCGGTAGGCAAACCGGTTTTTTGGGGTCGCAAATTGTATCGCCTGTAAGTGTCTTTTTCAGCCCTACAACTGCGACTATATCGCCGGCACCGGCTGAGTCCAAAATTTTTCGCTCTTTGGCGTGCATCTCAAATATTCGGGTGACATTCTCACGCTTGTTGCGATTTGCATTCAAGACCCTTCTGCCGGACTGCAATTTGCCCTGATAAATCCTTAGAAAGTTCAAATCGCCATGCACATCACTGGTAATTTTGAACGCCAGCGCCACCATACTGCCATTTGGGTCGCATTTTATGGATATTTTTTTATTCACATCGGCCGGTTTGTGACCTGTCAGGACGGGTTTGTCTAATGGCGAAGGCAGATACGAGACCACGCCATCAAGCAGCCTTTGAATCCCAATATACTTCAAGGCAGAACCAACAAATAAAGGATGAAGCTTGTTGCTCAGGGTTCCTTTTCTGATTGCTCTGCTAATCATTTTAATATCGGCCGGCTTATCGTGGACATAGCTGTCCATCAACTCGTTGTCGTGTTCGGCTGCAAGCTCAATCATCTGGTGTCTTTGCTGCTGGGCAATTTGTTTCATTTCGGAGGGAATTTCAGTCTCTTCAAAAGTCGCTCCCATCTTCTCAGCCTTGTAGAAAACCGCCTGCATCTTTACAAGGTCTATCACACCGCCGAATGAATCCTCGGCCCCAATGGGAATCTGCATTAAAATCGGATTGGCAAGGAGCTTATCGCGAATACTTTCAACGGTCATCTCAAAATCGGCGCCTACTTTGTCCATCTTGTTCACAAAGCAAAGGCAGGGCAGGTCGTATTTTTGTCCCTGTCTCCAGACGGTCTCACTCTGGGCCTGCACACCTTCGCTGCCGTCAAAGACGGCTACAGCACCATCGAGAACGCGCAACGACCTTTCGACCTCAGCGGTAAAGTCAATATGGCCCGGGGTATCGATAAGATTGATTTCAAAACCCTTCCAAGGACATCTTGTCGCCGCTGAAGTGATAGTAATGCCCCTTTTTTGCTCCTCTTCCATAAAGTCCATAACGGCGGTACCGTCGTGAACCTCTCCCATTTTGTAGGTTTTGCCCGTATAGAAAAGAATACGCTCGGTTACCGTTGTTTTGCCAGCGTCGATATGAGCCATAATCCCGATATTGCGTAATTTTTCAAAAGCGCTCAACATTATTCGTATCTCGTATCACGACCCTATGTCATTCTGAACGGAGCGACAGCGAACTGAAGAATCTCCTCTTCGTCACCCAGATTCTTTGCTCACGCTCAGAATGACAAAAGCGTACCCGAGTTCCCAAACGCATTTTTTTGCGTTTTGGTGACCTTCACAATATAAAAAAACTGCCACGGTATTTTCACAAACACACCGTGGCAGTTACAAACGACAGCTCTTACCAGGCAAAATGCGCAAAGGCCTTATTCGCCTCTGCCATTCTGTGGACATTCTCACGGGTGGTCATTGCACCGCCGTGTTCGTTATAGGCATCTATCAATTCAGAAGCCAAACGCTCACACATAGGTTTGCCCTTTTTGCCCCTGGCTGAGGCCAATATCCATCTGAAGGCAAGCGACTGCTGGCGCCTGGCACTTACCTGCATCGGAACCTGATAACTGGCTCCGCCGATACGCTTGCTGCGAACCTCAATCAACGGCCTTACGTTGTTTATCGCCTTCTCGAATACCTCAAGGGCCTCAGCGTCCTTGACATTTTTGCCAATGATGTTCATAGCATCATAAAAAACTTGCTGGGCAGTGCTTTTCTTGCCGTCCCACATCAAACAGTTCACAAACTTGGAAACCAGCTTGCTGTTATATTTCGGGTCCGGCTTTAATTGTTGACTTGAAGCGGTAAACTTTTTAGCCATAACTTTCCTCGTACTTCGTATAAATCCTAATATCTAAATACAAAATACTAAACAAATACGAAATTCAATTGTTCAAATTTTCAAAACTTACTGTTTTGGTAATTTGAATTTGTTTAGTGATTAGAGATTAGGATTTACTCTTTTAACTATTTTGCCTTTTTAGCACCATATTTACTTCTGCCTTGTTTTCGATTACCCACACCAGCGCAGTCAAGGACACCACGGACGATATGATACCGCACTCCCGGCAGGTCTCTGACCCGCCCTCCGCGAATCGTAACCGTGCTGTGCTCCTGAAGATTGTGGTCAATGCCCGGTATGTAAGCAGTAACTTCTTTCCCGTTGGTCAGCCGGACACGGGCGATTTTCCGCAAAGCCGAGTTCGGCTTCTTGGGCGTCTGAGTCCTAACTATCAGGCACACTCCTCTTTTCTGAGGCGAACCGCTAATATCGGATACTCGCTTGTGGCCCTTAGATTTCGCCCGAGGACGTCTAACTAACTGATTTATTGTTGGCATAATTCTTGTCTCGTCTTTCGTATCTCATTATCGATAATTAATTGATTCCCAAAGCTTCCCTGACGGCGGCCTCGGCCTTGGCCTCGGCTTCTTTGGCCTCCTTGATTTCCTTGGCCTCTTCGAATTCCTTCGGCAGCGGTGCTTCCACAAGGTGCTTGACCTTTATATCCAGATATGGCTTGAAAGCCGTGCCCGCCGGTATCAGGTGGCCGAGTATCACGTTTTCCTTCAATCCGTGAAGCTCATCTATCTTACCAGCCAAGGCCGCCTCAGTCAAGACCTTAGTTGTTTCCTGGAAGCTGGCTGCCGCGATAAAGCTCTCCGACCAAAGTGAAGCCTTCGTAATACCCAAAAGCAATGTCTTGGCGGTCGCAGGTTTTGGTTTTCTGCCAGAGGCTCCGGCACCGCCAATCAATTCAACCTTTTCGTTAATACCAGCCAGCTCCTTCTTGTTGACAATTTGATCAACCTCTAAATCGGTCGCATCTCCAGCATTGGTAATCTTGACGCTGTTGGTCAATTTTTCATTCTCTTCTTTGAACACGAATTTATCAACGACCTCGCCCGGCAAAAATGAGCTGTCACCCACAGATTCAATTTCGACCTTTCGCATCATTTGTGAGCAGATGATTTCAATGTGTTTGTCGTTAATATTGACATTTTGTGAACGATAGACATTTTGAATTTCAATTGTCAAATATCTCTGCAATGCCTCTTCGCCCTTAATTCGAAGAATATCATGTGGCACTAATGGGCCGTCAGTAAGGGCATCTCCAGCTTCGGCAAAATCGCCGGTGTGAACATTAAGGTGTCTGTCGCGAGGAACGTGGTGCTCTTTTTCCATGCCGGATTCGGAGCGAATTATTATCGTCATTTTGCCCTTGCGTTTATCGCTTCTGAGTTCAACCCGGCCACTAATCTCGGCCATTGCCGCAGGGTCTTTGGGTTTGCGTGCTTCAAATACTTCGGTAACTCTGGGTAGGCCACCTGTAATGTCCTGAGTGCCACCGGTGGCTCTGGGCTGATGAGCAAGCAACTGGCCTGCCTGAACATGCTGACCCTCGTCAACCTCGATTCTGGCCCCTGCAGGCAGGTAGTGAACGTCGAGTATCTTGCCATCCTTGTCTTCGATAATGATTTGCGGATGCTTATCGCCTTTGTGCTCGATTACAACGGGTTTACCGGCCTGGCCTTTTCGCTCTTCCTCAATTCCAATCGTCTCACCTTCGATGATATCAACAAAGCGTATAAGACCGGCCACTTCCGCTAAAATCGGTGTACGGTGCGGATCCCATCTAAATAATGGGGCGCCGGTTTTAACCTTCCGACCGTCCTTGACCAAAACAACGGCACCATAAGGCACCTTGAACCTGTCGAGTTCCCTGTCTTTTGCGTCAAGAATAGCTATTTCGCCGTTACGTTTCAGGGCGACTATCAAAGTTGTTACCTTGCCACCAATGTCGGACTTCGTGGCGACTGCATTGACATCGCGATACTCCACTTTTCCTGCGTGTGTGGCATTCTGTTCTCGTTCAAGAATAGCTCGCGAAGCAACACCGCCGGTATGGAACGTCCGCAGAGTCAACTGTGTACCAGGTTCCCCGATGGACTGTGCTGCAATAATGCCAACCGCCGAACCTTCCTCAACCAATTGTCCCGTACTCATATCCCAGCCGTAACACTTTGCACAAACACCAAACGGACTGTCACAGGTCAAGGGACTTCTGATTCTGATGGCATCAAGTCCCAAAGCTTCAATCTCTGCTGCTGCTTCGTGGTTTATAACCTCATTCTCGTGCACAATCATTTCATCTGTAATTGGGTTACGAATATTGTCTCTGGCGGTTCTGCCAATAATAAGCTGATTAAGTGGGACATCGATTTGCTCACCTCGGCTTACAATGTTTTTTGTGATACCCTGCAAAGTCTGGCAGTCTCGGTTAATGACAATAACATTTTGAGCGACGTCGATAAGCTTTCTTGTAAGATACCCGGAATTAGCCGTTTTGAGAGCAGTATCAGCGAGTCCCTTTCTTGCCCCGTGTGTAGAGCTAAAGTACTCCAGCACAGTCAAACCCTCTCTGAAGTTTGCCTTAATTGGCGTCTCGATAATCTCTCCGCTGGGCTTTGCCATGAGCGCTCTCATTCCCGCAAGCTGCTGAATCTGATCAACGCTTCCTCTTGCACCGGAATCGCTCATGAGATAAATTGGATTGAGGTACGGCAAACCGTCCTCTGTAGTATCCTCTTTAAGGCCCCTCATCATTTCATTTGTTACAGCAACTCGAGCATTGGTCCAGGCATCGACGACCTGATTATACCTTTCTCCCTCAGTGAGAACACCATCGTGGTAGTTTTTTCTAATTTTATCAACCTTTTTTTCCGTGAGTTTAATAATCTGTGCCTTTTTTCCCGGTATTTTGAGGTCCATAATACCAAAGCTCAACCCGGCAAGAGTAGCATATTTGAAGCCCAGATTCTTTATTCTATCGAGCAGGTCCACCGTCTCGG
>Ga0114922_10004973_pt1 | contig 12287 bp, 9 predicted proteins | sample AartaG_FD_100975 | JGI IMG/M metagenome (GOLD analysis project Ga0114922, IMG submission 100975) | Deep subsurface microbial communities from Aarhus Bay to uncover new lineages of life (NeLLi) - Aarhus_00045 metaG | ecosystem: Environmental > Aquatic > Marine > Oceanic > Sediment | place: Aarhus...
TCTCAGATGTTCAACACGTCTCTCTTCCCATAGGTCCATTCGCTTATCGACCGTCCCCCACAATTACTGAGCCTTTTCACACCATTCAGACTCGGCTCGTGGTGCTAACAACTGCAATCGGGGTGAAGCCAATGTCTCTAGTGGCGCGTAGTAGCAGAGGATCGGCTCGGACACCTCCCGCACCCAGGCGTCATTTTCCTCCCCAAAGGCGTGGGACCTGCCCTGATATGTTTTCTCTAAAGTGCCCACAACGATCAACCCAAACCTGCCTTCTCTCAGGTCGTTTTGAAAATCATCCAGATACGCCTGATTCCCCGACATGGCCATTTCCATCAGGAAAACAGTCTCGTACTCAGGTATAAGCGGTACTTCCTGGACCTTGTCGAAAGTCAGCAAGTGCCTCTGTGAGATGAAGAGCACTTCGCCATCTTCATACGCCGCACCCTGTGCATATTCCTGCACAAGGGCAAGTGCTCTCTGTGCTTGCTCTGCATCGTAACGAACGATTGTTGATCCAGTGCCAAGGATAAACAAAATCGGGACGCTTACAAGGAGTCCTTTAATCAGCAGGGATGGATAGAACCTCTTGTGCTCACCTTCCACCTCATGCTCAACACCTCCGGTAAAAATATAGGCCCCTGACACTGCAAGGAAAACCAGATAGGCGTCAAGATTATGCAGATTGCTTCCCCCGCCAATTTTCGTGCTCACCACCAAACCACCCCCGAAAAGTACCAGGCCGATCGCAAAAACCCCAAGTCGGCGTAGTGAATGCATCACTGCTTTTCCCGACCGTGTGTGTTCGATCATCAATAAGACTACTGGCAGTGATGCTAGTAAAATCGCCGGTAGCACCCCTAAAGGGTATGTGAGATTCGGTAGCAATCTGTACCAAAGGAGCTGGGAACCTAGACTGGACGAGAAGCGATTCACCTCATGCCCTGAGATGGTTATATAGGCTGATTGGCTGAGAAACGCAGCGATTGTGCCAGAGAAAACGAGAATAGCAGGCCACGCAAGATACCGGACAGCTGGCTTATCGCCTCTAGGAGCTTCAAAGAAATATAGCAGTGCAGCGACCAAGCCCGGCACAGGAAACCAATTAATCCTACTGATCCCTGCCCAAGCTGAAGCAACCAGAACAACGATCAAACTACGCACAGGTTTTTCTCGGTCGAAGCCCCACAAAACAAGGATGATCGTAATTTGTAGATGGTAGTAGACCGGTCCCTGGAAAAAGAAAAGGAACACCCATGCCATTGCCAGCACAGCTGACCATCCCCACGTCAGCTTGAGCCTTTTCGTCAACAAATACGACGCCCCAAAAGTGGTCGCAAGCCATAGAACAACTTGCCAAAGTCGGTGTATCCAAAGCGTTGTGCCAGGCAATAAAAATGGTATCGACTGGAGAAGATAGCGTGTTGGGTGGAGCACACTTGGGCTTATCTGTAAGTCATAGATTCGCTCGGAAAAGAATAAGGATGCGTAATAATATCTACTGGCTTCAGACCATCCCAATGAGAATGGATAACTGGATAGATCTGGCAAGAACACAGCTATGCGATAGAGCACACCCTGCATGAGCGCGAAGCCTAAGAAGATGTTTGAGTAGACCAATTTGGGACGCAAACTATGAATGAAAAGAGAACTTAAGATGACCATGAACCAGAAAACCAAGGCGCGTATGTAGATTGACTGAAAATAATACCCAAACGGCCCTATTACTGAGAATGGTAAAAACAACAGCAGGAAGGCGAGACTCGGATAACGAAGGAAACCCAGACGGTCAATGCGAGAAATGCCAATTTCAACCCAACGGGTGATTAAATCTTTCAGAGGAGTCCAAGTAGCGAAGAGGATCGCTAGCTCAACAGCTAGTAAGAATGCGCCTACGAGAAACGCTAATCTCCACTTCCATGATATCGCCAGGATCTGGATCTCGAGAGCATATCGAAATTGATCAGCGACAGCCCCCAGTGTTAAAAAGATGGTCACGATGAGGATAAATCGCAACCCGGTGAGGCGATCGCTCAGGCAGTTTTGCATACTCATAATCAACTATGACGAGGGTTCCGCTTCAACCCCAGCTTCAATCCTCCCATTTGAACTTGATAGAATTGTAGGAAGGAATAACGCCCCGGGAACACTTGCGATCATTTCCATCGTTCTCAGGATCAGGGCAAGTGCTAGTGCACTCTGAATCGATATCCCGCCCAGGTTCGTGAAAATATACGAGATCGACACTTCACGGATACCCAAACCGTTAATCGAGAAAGGCATGAGGGTAATCAAATACGTGAAGCTCCAAAGCCCTGCGACTGTAAGAATTGAAATCGTCTGCCCCATGCCTGTTAGTAACAACCATAATAGAGAAAATAAACATGTCATGTGGAGCCATGTGAACCCAAAAGCCGAGAGCAATGCTCGGGGGCGGCGAATCCACATGACAAACACGTCGATCAATTCTCGGAGGATCTTCCTTATTTTAATCCAGAGCTCAGTCCAATTAACTGCGAGTGCGAAGGTAAAACTAGAGTTCCGTACAAAATGTAGAAAATGTATACCCCCAATCGCGTTCGTTTGAATCCATTCTATCAATACACCGAGCCCAAAGGGGATCGCCATCGCCATCCCAGAAAGCCCCACGAGGCGATCTGCAGCTATCGATGCAGCGCTCGCTACGCGATCCTCAGAGCGAGGTAATGTTCCCGCTAAACGAACGACATCTCCGCCTATGGTTGTCGGAAGGAAATTCGCGGCGAACAAACCTGCGAATGTCATCCGCAGACTTTCCGCAAACGATATATTTGACGTCGTTGACCTAAGAAGGGAATACCAACGCGCACCCACTGAAATCCGGGAGACCGTCATGAGGATGACAACCAGCAGCAAACTGATTGGGGGGATTTGGCGTAAAGCATCGACGATCTCGCCCCAGCCCTGTTGGCTGAGAAGATAAATGAGCAGCGCGATGGATAGAAGGGTGCCGACCACCCTGATGATGTTCTTGAGCGAAAATAAGTCGGGCTTCAGCTTCATGCTGCAGATCGCGGCGGAGCTATTACCTTGCGGATGGAATAAGTTGGCTTGGCCTGTGACTCATGATAAATACGGACCAATAACTCCGCTATCAGCCCCATCAAGATTGATAGGAAGCCCATGATCATAATCATCGTACTAAGTTGAAGCAGCGGTGAACCAAGGATGGAGATTCCAAGCCATAGCCTGCGTACAACGAGGAAGAGCAAAGTGAGAACGCTTGGCAAAATGAGCAGGATGCCTGTACCACCAAAGAGATAGATCGGCTTGTGTCCATAGCTGATGAGGAATTTCACCGTAAATAAATCAAGCAGGACTTTAATCGTACGACTCAAACCGTATTTCGTCTCACCAAACCGCCTTGGATGATGTTGGACTGGGACCTCTGTGATGCGTGCCCCCACAGATCCTGCATACGCTGGGATGAAACGGTGCATCTCACCGTATAAGCGAAATCCCTCAAAAACATCCCTCCGATACGCCTTTAATGTGCAGCCGTAGTCATGAAGCTTTACACCCGTAACTGTCGAGATCAACCAATTCGCCATCCTTGAGGGGATCGTGCGGGTAATCAGCGTATCTTTCCGATCCACCCTCCACCCAGAAACGACATCATAGCCTTCTTCAATCTTCTCGACGAGCATGGGAATGTCCGCGGGGTCATTCTGAAGATCGGCATCTAAGAGAACGACGATCTCTCCAGCAGAATAATCGAGGCCCGCCGCGATTGCGGCTGTCTGTCCAAAATTCCTGCGGAACTGAACTACGCTAACGATATCGCTCGCTTCTTGGGAGATTTCGAAGAGAATCTCCACACTTCCATCTTTAGAGCCATCATCCACAAAGATTATTTCGTATGAGAAGCCAGCTAGCGCGTCATTAATGGCCTGGAAGAGAGGGCGCAGGTTTTCAGCCTCGTTAAAGACCGGAACGACAATGGACAGATAAGGACATCCATCATTATTCTTGTTCGTGGGATCTGATCTCAATGGCAGTGGGGCGAATTCGTTGCTTTTTTCCTCCCCCATAATTTCACCTCAATCCACGCCGTTACCGGCGTTCTGTATCACGGCGGTAACTCCCGTATCCCAGCGATGCCAATCGTCGAAGTGCTCATCCAGGATCTTCAAACCTTCTCCGATTGGTTCCAACTCGACAGCCTCAAGGTCCGCATCAACCATGATGGGGATCAATTTCTTGTAGGTAATCCGGGGCTCCCATCCTAATTGGCTGCGAGCTTTAGATGGATCGGCAAGTAGGTAGTCGACCTCCGTCGGTCGAAAATAGCGCGGATCGATTTCTACGTAATCCTGCCAATCCATACCAGCGTAGGCGAACGCTTCTTCCACAAACTCACGGATGGTCGGGGCAATTCCGGTTCCAATGACAAAGTCTTCGGGCTGGTCCTGCTGCAACATTTGCCACATGACTTCGACGTACTCCGGTGTATATCCGTAATCGCGGCGTGAGTCGAGATTCCCCAGATAAACTTTTTGCTGCAGTCCAGCTTTGATCCTTGCCACTGCCCGCGTTACTTTGCGGCTTAGGAATGTCGGTCCCCGCCTGGGGCTTTCGTGGTTAAACAGTATGCCATTCGCCGCGTACATATCGTAGGCTTCACGATAGTTAATAGTCATCCAATAAGCATACACCTTAGCGATCGCATAAGGGCTGCGCGGTTCAAAGACCGTCGCCTCACTTTGCGGAGGTGCTGCATTGCCGAACATCTCGCTCGAGGACGCCTGGTAGAAGCGAGTAATAATCCCACTTCGCCTTACAGCTTCCAGGATGCGCGTCGTCCCCAATCCGGTTACGTTACCCGTATACTCCGGCATATCAAAACTCACTTTGACATGCGATTGCGCCCCCATGTGGTAGATCTCATCCGGCTGGACGTTGTAGACCATGTTCGTCAACTGCTCACCATTCGACAGGTTACCATAGTGCAGGAACAGCTTCGCAGATGGGTCATGTGGGTCCTGGTAGATATGGTCGATGCGTTCAGTGTTAAACGAACTCGTTATCCGAATCAGACCATGAACTTCGTATCCCTTGTGCAGCAACAACTCCGCCAGGTATGAACCGTCCTGTCCTGTGATCCCCGTGATTAGCGCTTTGGTCATTTCCCAATCCCTTAGGTATGCAATATCGTGAACCAATATTCAACCACTGAATTATACCCTAATGCTGAGCAATGTTACGATCACCAATTTTCCTACGTCGGATGTCTAGAATCCAAGCCACGGCCATGCTGAGAACCAGGAATACACCTACTGCTGCTAGCGTCATCCCCAAGCTGAGCCTTGGTGTTCCATAATATCTACCGATATACCATTGCAGGACCAATAATGTAGAGCCAGCGAGTAGCAGATACAGACGCTTAATCCACCGGGATTTATCCGCACGGGAAGTTATCCACACCCAGGCTGCAACCGCAGTCTGCGCAGCAAGAAATACCGCTCGATAGCGTGGATTATCCCATTGGAATCCGAGGGCACGATACGACGCTACCAACGCTGTGGCCCAGATGGCGAATGAGAGGTATGTCTCCAGCGAGCGCCAACCCTTGCTGCGGATGGTCAGGAATGGAGCATAAATGAATAACGGGAGGATCAGGTACCAGCCCAGGCTACGCATTATCGCGATTGCCCGCCACAATGGGGCGCCGGTCGCAGCGATCGAAGCTGGCAGGAATGGCTGCAAGAGTCCATACGCTACCAGGAATGGAACATCAGCCCAACTAGGCAGTCGATCGAGCACATTATCAAGCCAGAACGACTGCTCGCTTAAGATGTTTATTCGCCAATCACCTCCTGCATCTTCCCACCACTCGATCAAAATTCGCCATGCAGATCCCCGGATATTTTCCGGGCCTTGCCATGATTGGATAACAAGGGTCAACGCTACCAGTGCTATCAACATAAAAAGAATTATTGTAAGAATCCAAGAGGCTCTTATCAGCTTGCCCTCCCAGACCCAAGCCAACCCGAGCAGAGCCAGAATGGCGATAGCGAAAGGCGGGGAGATTGGAAGCGCAAGCAACGTGATCGCCATAAGAATCGTCAGTGAACCCGCCCTGGTTTTACGATCGCGCACCAGTCCGTATCCATAAAGAGCGGCAGCAAGCGCGGTAATTAAAAATGGCTCACGCATTTGTGATGCACCAAGCATGACAGCATCGGGGTAAAGCACCATAACCCAGACTGCGAGCTTACTGCCCGCTTGACCCCAGGTTCGAGTGTAAAAAGCCCAAGTAAAAAGGACCGCGTAAGAAGAAATCGCCGCAACCAAAGCGACAATCAACATCGGCCGGTGCGTATCAGGACTCAGGTAGCGGTAGATCGCTGCGCTCAGGAAGAGCAGTCCGCCGTACTGGTCACTCGGCTTGCGATCCGTGAAAGCCGAGCTCAATGGATGCTCACTTCTCGCCCGCGAGAGTGCGTCGTTATCGCGTTCAAACGCATCCGAGAATACATACCCTTCTCGCTGGGGTTTAGAATCCTGATACCCGAACATCGGCAATCCGTGCAGGAACCCCAACCCAAGCAGCACCCGCAACGTGAATGCGGTCAGTACGGCAGCCATGAGCCACTTCGGCTTTCCACTTGGTTCCACTATCCGCCAGAGCAGGAGCCCTAGCAGGAGGAAGACTGCCAACATCAAGCCGTAGGCAAAGAAGCTCCCGAACGTCAGCCCTACGCCGTCCAAGATACTCAATAACAGGGCGCCAGCAAGGACAGCAGCAGACCATATAAAAATGGAACGGTTCTTCATGACGCTACAGCCTCCAGCTTCTTGCGCAGCAGAGTCGGCCAAATGGCTCTTAGGACCAGAAAGATGACGATCATTTGAAGCGGCATCAGGAAGCGTGGGTTATCACCATGATCGACCAGGGTTTGCAGGATCGATGTCAGCCAGATCAACCCGAAGACCGCCTGATTGACTAAATCACCGAAAATCGTGAGCCGTAATCGACGCAAAAAAATTTGCAACACGCTGAGCAAAAGAAAAAGTATATTAGCTGCAATACTGACCAACCTGCCCAACAGTGCCATTATTGCCATCACCCCCCGGCCATAAGCCGTCATCACAGACGCGTCCCAGTATACCGGGGCTTTCCAGAACGTAACCCAGCCATCCACAACGCTCTTCAGGTAAAGACCCGGATGTGCCTTGATCAGTTGCAGCGAGAGCTTTTTCATCTCTCTCGATAAATCAAAGAAATTCATACCCGATGCCTCTGCCAATGCCGGAATGGCATCCCAGATCGTATTTGTCTGAACGCCGCGCTCAAGAATGCGTGCGTCTCGATATTCGAGGTAGGTATCACGAATGCCCGACGAATCCTGCGGCAGGAGTTCGAAAAAAGCTCCTGTATGCTGGACCAGGCTGTAGCCTCCCATCGTGGTTGGAGACAGCATGCCGTAGCTCGAATAAATATTTAAGATCCATCCACCTTGGATGATGAGGGGGGCAAGTGAGAAGAGCGCGCCTCGATACAGACGTGTGCGGAGGTTAGCTGCATCTTTGAAGAACACAAATAGTAGGAGCCAAACGGTAATAGGAAAAAAGACTGGCCGCACCATGCCGGGGAGGCTACTTGCGATTCCGAGGAGAAATACGCTCAACATCTCTTGCTTTGGTTGCTTTGTCCTGATCACTAGAATGAGTAGCAAAAAAGCGAGCAGAATAAGAAAGGTCGTTAGTGTTTCTGATAGCAGGTTGGATTCAAAAAGGAACTGTCCAGGGATCAAGTTATAGAGTAGTCCCAGCGTGAAACTCAACCTTGCATTCCGACTTGTGAACCAACCCATCCAATAGAGCAACTGTGTAATACACAAACCCAAAGCGAGCTGAAAGATCCAGATCGATTGGACGTCCTGATTAAAGAGCGCTATCAGTAATGGGTAGCCTGGCACACGCGTGCCATCGGAAGCGCGTAACCCGCCACTTGCCAGTGCACCAGCAAGACGAAAATAGGATCCGTAGGTATCTGAATAAGATATCGGCTGGTACGCCTGCAGCAGCCAGATACGCTCCAGCAGGCTGAAGATAAATAGCACAAATGGAAAAAAGAATTGCGGCTTGTGCCGAAGCTTGATACTGACCGATTTGAGCATCTCAAACATCCGAGTCTACCAATCCTGCAATACTATTAGCCGCACGTCGAACCCACGAATACTGCTCCGCCTTTTGCCGAGCAGCATCTCCGAGAATCTTACGCCGCGCGGGATCTGTGCTCAAATCCTGCAATGCATTGGACCAAGCCCGGACATCTTCCGGCGGCACGAGCACCGCCACCTGCTCATCAAGTACTTCACGCAAGACAGGTAAATCACTGGACAGGATCGCCCTTCCAGAGGCAAGGTACTCAAAGAGCTTCATAGGGCTAGTAAAACGGGCTATGTCGCCTCCGCTGCTGGCGGATACATGACGTTCGTGAGGTAACATCAGTATGTCGCATGCTGCCTGGATGATTGGCAAGCGCTCATTTGGAACAAATCCCAACAAAGTGAGATTACCAAGGTCCTCGATCGCAATCTTTTCACGCCATTCATTAACAGTGTCGGGTTCGCCACCGGCCCACACAAAGTTCAGCTCCGAATGTGTCCGGGCAAGATCAAGCATTAGGTTCATGCCTCGCCCGCGATATAGATGACCGGTGTAGCCTACCGTCACCTTATCCGGCCATTGGAGTTCCTTTCGTGCATTCTCCGGTTCGGGAAGTCCCGCAAATCTCGCCAGATCGACGCCGCTCGGGGCGATAACTGAAAAAGGTGGATCAAGGGGTGTTTGATACGCATCAACAAGCCAGGTCCGAATGGCATCAGTGATTGGTAATATACGTCGCGCTCCTGATCCCTTCAGAAATTGCTTGAAAAGCCATGGGCCAAATCGGCCCTGGGGAGCATCGTGAACTTCGAGCAAGGTATCCAATCCCATCTTTGCAGCCAGGGCTGCCGCCTGAAGAGGCCAGATGTAAAGCAAGTCTGCTCCCCACCGACGGCTATCCAATACAGCTTGAACGGAAAAATCATAGCGTCGTAAGACTGGCCATGACGGAATCCATGTAATCGCGAATGACTCTTGAAGTCCATAAAGCTCAGCCAACTCAGACCAAGCGACTCGTGGATTTTTTCCGGGGATCCACAAATGGATAGTGCGGCCTAACTCTTGAAAGGCTTGACACACTTTCATGACCTCAATCGAATTCGCCGTTCGAGATGGAACTTTGGATGCAGAGATAAACGCAATTCTCATAACGTTAAACGCTCAATCTGGGAATAACACTTAATTCAACACGCCTAATCTCAACTACGGAGCGCCATACTAGTACTAAAGCCGTAGCGAACAGGAACCCACTTAGAAGAATGGCCATTCCTGGAGCACCGAGACGGGGGACGAGAAGAATTGTTCCGGTTACTTTGAGAATTGCGCCAATAAATTGGACCTTCGTGGGTGCGTCAGGAAATCCCAGCGGTAATAGAACCAATTGGTTCCAATAAAAAACATTGACTGCAATAACTCCCACGAGAAGAATAAGCAAGCAAATATAAGATGTCGGCAGGAATTCTTGCCCATAGATTCCAACCACCCATTGACCGAAGAATATTAGCCCGAGACTCGCTGGTATAGTCCAGGCTGCGGCTAGAAGTGTCCCACTACGAAGAAGATAGCGCACATTTACCCATTGCCGGTTTGCGATCTCACGTGCAATCTCACGATATGTCGTGCTGATTAGAGGGGTAACCGGCATCATGAGGATGTTGGTAATAGCCTTCGCGATCTTATAGTACCCAACTTGTAAGGGTGTACTGAAGGCACCTAACCAGAGCATCTCAGAATCTCGAGTAATTAACTTTAATGTCCCCGATAAATTAGTGCTAACTCCGAAGCGAGTCAGATCGCGCCATCGCGCTCTCAGGGATGACACTGGCGCCCTCCACCAGCCATCACCCCATTGCCGCCGCGCCTCCACGTATGCCAGAATCGAGATCGAAGCCCCCCATACCACCTTTCCAGCTAAATAGACCAGCACAACATCCTCAAGCGTCCCTTCCATCAGATAGGCACGCGCGATCAAAAGAATTGTAAGCAGGCTTTGCCCCACAGTGACCACCGCCAAGGTCCGAAAGCGATCAAAGAATTGAAGCAAACCCGTAGCGCTTTCCACAGTGAGATTACCCAACACCGATAATCCGTAAAGTGTGATGATGCCGATCAACTCAGGTCGATGTGCAAAGATGCGCGCCCCTAGAGGTGCTAGTAAGACGATCAACGCATAGGCCAGTACCGAGCCAACCATCTCGGTTAGCACCGCCACCTTGAACACCGCCGCTGCCTCAGTGCGCTTCCCATTCGCGCTGAACTCACCCACATAACTCACAACCAGCTCACCCATGCGGAATGACGTCAACTGATTAAGGTTGCTGGCAAATTGGGTGATGATGCCCACCAGACCAGCACCCTCCACACCCAACAACCTCGCCACCAGTATGCCCTGACCCATGCTCAGCCCTGCCGCGATTGTCTGCGCGCTGAAAAGGTAACCAGTGTTGCGAATCACACGTTGAAAAAGCGGGTGGGAAAGAAATCGCTTCAGAGAAGCAGCACCAAGGCGATACAGCGAACTGAGTAAGTTCATCTAGTCAGTGGTTGGGATGGATTCTGCCCAATCCCGCTCCTGTAGATACCACGAGATTGTAGATTCCAAACCTTTCTCCAATGAAACCTCGGGGTGCCAGTTAAGAAGCATCTGAGCCTTGTGAATATCAGCCCATGTTGATGGCATATCCGCAGGAGCGGTTTGTCTGTGATCGATGTCTGCGCTCTTGCCGAGACGCTCTTCAATCATATTTATCAAGTCCATCATCTTCACCGGGCGGTCTCCCCCCAGATTAATCACCTCAAAGCCCAATGGACGTAAGGCAGCCACCGTTCCCTGTGCGATATCATCGACGAAGGTGAAATCGCGCTCCTGAAGACCATCGCCATATAAGACAAGAGGTCGACCTTCTGCAATCCATTGTATAAACCGGAAAATACTCATGTCTGGACGGCCCGCGGGTCCGAAGACCGTGAAGTAACGCAGGATTGTGATATCCAACTCATGCAGGTAATGATAGCTATGACAGAGCGACTCCGCTGCGCCTTTCGAGGCAGCATAGGGCGAGAGAGGCTGGCTGGTGTCGGCATCCTCTTTATAAGGTCCGGGGTTGTGCAGCCCGTACAAGCTTGACGTCGAAGCCTGTACAAGTTTTGGAATGGCCCGGGCGCGGCAGGCATCGAGCAGATTCAAAGCCCCGATGACATTCGTCTCATAATAAACCCATGGATCGCTTACGCTCTGGCGAACTCCGGCTCGGGCGGCGAGGTTGATCACACCATCATAGGTTTCGTCACCGAATGCGGTCTCAAGTTCGTCTCGATTAGCGATATCGATTCGTTTTAAAGTGAAGCGATCGTCATTCTGGAACTGCTCAAGCCTCCACTCTTTGAGTCGTGGATCGTAAGAGTCATTGATATTGTCGATGCCAACGACTATAAAACCCGAATCCAGTAGGTGTCTGGCTACTCGAGCGCCGATAAAACCAGCTGCCCCTGTAAGTAGATAACGCGCCATTAGAGCCTCAAAATCATCGGCGATTCGATCCCACGGTACCGAAAAGCGTTCCGAGTATCAAAGATTAACTTGGCGGCATTCGCGATCCCCTGGTAATCGAAATCAGAATGGTCGGTGACAAGCACGACACAATCTGCCCGTTCCACCGCACCCAGAACATCATTCCTGGATTCTAAGCTCCAGCCCTCGCCTTCAGTCGAAAGCACATAAGGATCATGGTATTCCACCTGTGCGCCTTTATCAAGGAGCAGCCCCATGATATCCAGCGCAGGCGACTCACGGACGTCGGAGACATCCTTCTTGTAGGCCACGCCTAGCACGAGCACTTTCGAGCCATGGATTGATTTTCCGATCAAATTCATGGCATCTTGAACGCGCTGGACGACGTAGCGCGGCATATTCGTATTGATCTCGCTGGCCAATTCGATGAAGCGAGCATTGTACTTTACGCTCTTCAATTTCCAGGAGAGATAGAGTGGGTCAATCGGGATGCAATGTCCTCCAAGCCCAGGTCCAGGAGTGAACTTCATGAACCCAAAGGGTTTCGTCCCCGCGGCTTCGATCACCTCCCAAACATCCATACCAAGACGTTCACACATCAGCGCCATCTCATTGACAAGCCCAA
>Ga0114922_10004974_pt1 | contig 12286 bp, 8 predicted proteins | sample AartaG_FD_100975 | JGI IMG/M metagenome (GOLD analysis project Ga0114922, IMG submission 100975) | Deep subsurface microbial communities from Aarhus Bay to uncover new lineages of life (NeLLi) - Aarhus_00045 metaG | ecosystem: Environmental > Aquatic > Marine > Oceanic > Sediment | place: Aarhus...
AGGAAATCAAGCGATGGCAGCGAAGCATCAATATATGGATAGCATTTCAGGGTTTTATACATTTTTCCTGATTCAAAATGGGAGTTTTGCCCCGGTTCACCGGATTTCTTTTCGCCGATCCGGCCGAAACCGCCATAAATCACCCACCCAAACGGATCACGAGCGATGAGCCAAGGTGCGAAGAGCGAGTAATCCTGCTACCCCGACAATTTAAAAGCTCAATTATCATATATTCAGATAGTTGAGCTTTATATTTCCCCGCATTTGTACCATATCTTAAAAAACTGACTTATTTTCAGGAATTTCTTAACTTTATTGTCAAATCTATACCAGTTTTTATATATAACTTTTACCTAACATCTCATAATGGACAAATTTAAAATCAAAGATGAATACATGAATAAGGGGGTAATTGTTAAGAAATATAGCAATAGCATTTCTGTATATGGAATAATAATAGATTTCATACCAAAACCATTTGATAAAATGACTCAATGGTTATTCGTTGATAATCGAAATGCAATAGAATACAGGGATACTGAAAACAAAAAACTTCTAATTCCCATTGACCAAACAGATATTGAAGATATTAACTATCAGATTGATTACCCAGCAAAATAAAATTTTGCGATAAAATTACTCTGATATGAGTAATAGACGAATACAGGCCAGTACCTTCTTTCTGAAATCACTCAGACAGTATTTAAGACTTTGTTATTCTTTCGGGTGCTGGCCTTCTTATTGTGTAAACCATGCAAATTGTATCCTGGCACACCTTACCGAAAAAAACGACTTAATTATCTAAGACTTATTATTTAAATATTTGCTTAGTGTTTTGGTGTAATTCTTGACGAAAACCATTCAGTGTGAACCTGCAACAAAAAACTGGACAATTTATTAAGCCACTAATTCATTTATAAATTTCTCTTTTTTATTTTTTATTGATGTTTTTATCGTTGTATGTATCCTGTTTACATTATACCATGCTTCAATGTATTCAAATACAGATAGTTCAGCTTCTTTTATAGTCTTATAACTATGGTGATATATGTGTTCTACTTTCAGTGTTTTAAAAAAGCTTTCTGCAACTGCATTATCCCAGCAATCTCCTTTACGACTCATGCTCCTTTCAACAAGTTTGTAGGATGAGAGCAGATTTGCAAACTCATAACAAGCATATTGAACACCTCTATCAGAATAGAAAATCAACTTCCGGGTAATCATTCTAGCCCTGACAGCCATCCTCCAAGCTGGGATGGTTGTATGAACAGCCTTCAAAGATCTGCTGAATGACCACCCGATTACTTTCCTATCATAAAGGTCTATAACTACGGTTAAATAGAGCCATCCTTGCAATGTTTTAAGTAGAGTAAGAGACTGGGCGTAGTCGACTATTTCCCAGCCTCTCCTCTCCGAACCGGACATGCACCTTTCAGCGCATCCGGCTCTCCACTTAATTGTGGCTAACCGCCATAGCAACATCATCGTATAAGGAAGTAATAGTGCTTCTAACTTCCATCCTAAGATAAGGGTTTGATTCAGGAAGACGCCACCTGAATGGTTGTTTTAGACTACCAACCAATCTAAATAGCGATATCCCACATAAATTCCCATTATCCGTTTTACCAAATAGAACCCAAGTTTTACCCAATCCTGGAGCTGGACTCTTAAACCACTTGATAAGCAGTGGTTTTATCCCACATTTGTACTTTCTGGAAAGCCATATCGCAAACTTCCAGAAAACCACCTGATCAATTTTACTGTAAACTCTCGCAGTAAAATCGGTGTAACGGTAGAATTGAGCCCACCCCCGAAGTTTCTGATTCAGCTTTTCAATTTTATCGATCATGCTTCTGCTTAGATCGCCAGATAGTTCTTTACTCAGAGCATAAGAAAAAGCCTTTGCTTTCTCCTTTGGGATACCAGTAACCACATTCATGTTTCCCTTTGATCCTCGCTTTCGGATAATCCTGTGACCAAGAAAAGTAAAACCATCATTGACATGGGTGATTTTCGACTTGTCCATGTTCAAAGTAAGTTTTAATTTCTCTTCAAGAAAAGAACGACACTGATTCCTGACAAATTCTGCGTTTGCTTTTGTACCTTTAATAATAAGTATAAAATCATCGGCAAATCGGCAGTAAGAAATTGATGGTTTCCATTGTCTATTCTCTTCAATCGCAGGCTTTCTCCCAATCTTGATACTATGGTTCCAGTACCAGCGATCCTTGCGAGCTTTCTTACTCAGATACAGCTTATCCAAGTATTGATCAAACTCATTTAACATGATGTTGGAGAGTAGAGGTGAAATAACACCTCCTTGTGGTACCCCTTGGCTCGTTGCGCAAAACAGGTTCTTATCGATATGTCCAGCTTTGATAAATAGCCAAAGCAAATTATTAAAATGCTTACAGCTAATTCGCTTCCGTACACATTTCATAAGTAATCTATGATGAACCGTATCGAAATAACTTGATAGGTCACCTTCGATTATCCAACGACCTTTCGTGAAGGTACTATCCGTTAACTGTATTCTAACTGTTCGGATAGCATGGTGGACACTGCGTTCTGGCCTGAACCCATAGGATAACGAATGAAAATCATTTTCCCATATTGGTTCCATTGCCATTAGCATTGCCCGTTGAACGATTCTGTCTCTAAGCGTTGGGATTCCAATGGGCCTTTGTTTACCGTTGGCCTTTGGTATATAAATTCGCCTTGCCGGAGATGGCCTATAGTTACCTGACAATAGATCATTTCTGATTTCTTTCAGGTATTCATCTAGTCCTTCCTTCAAATTGTCTTTATTAATACCGTCCACTCCCGGTGTTTTGGCCCCTTTGGAAGAGAGGGTAATCTCTGCAGCTTCTAAGAGCCACAGAGGATGACTGATGACCCGCAACAACCGATTCACTCTTCGTTCCCCGTCTGTTGCAGTCCACGTTGCTAATTTACGTTGCATTTCATTGATTCTCATAAGTCTTCACTTCATTTGGTCAATTAATCTTAAACGTAAATCAATTAAGCTGTGTCCCTTTGCCATGTGATAGGCTTTCCCTATCTCAGACTACTATGGACACTCCGCCAGCTTGTTTATCCTTGGGGTCGTACTCCCTTAACATCTAAACAAGCCTTCCCCGGTTCACATATCTGAACTCAAACATATTGGTGTGGATGCCGATCGCAGTCTTTAATCTTAGCTTTCTGTAAGATGATTAAGTTTTAATGCCGATTTGTGTTAAAGCACTAAATCATTACTGTGATGCATACATTTCATCCAGTAAGTCAGTCTCCATATTCCTACCTTTAACTGGGGACCACGTAATACTGCCTATTAATTCGTGTAGGCAGTGGCGACATTTCAGCCCATAGATGCGGTTTAATCGGTTCATGTTCTTCATCCTTCCAATACTTAGCCTTGAGAAGCATCTTGGCTTAACGAATTCACCTCACTTCCCTTTATCAGCGGGTTTCATCACCTCATCAGTACACGATGAGTCACTGCCGCATAGACTCATATGCCTGCACAACCAGGCATAGATGCAATAAATGCATATTTCAGATAAGCTCGTGTCACGGCGGCACAAAGCATCGCCGTAATCCGGGCACACTATAAGTGATGTCCGACACCCACACTTGCCCTGGTCTGGTCACATTGAAGTCCCTATTGAGCTTATTTTCAACCACCGGGTAATTATGTCTGGAATCAGTTGTAATAATCCATTTTTTACGAATGATGCTCTTTAAATTCTGCTTTTTCATCAATCGGGCTACTCTTGGTCTTGACACATGAAAACCTTCTTCCAGAAGCTTTATCGTAACTCTGGGCCTACCATAGGTCCTTTTGCTCAGATCGTAAATCTTTTTAATGCGATCGGATAAATCCCGGTTCTCAATAGAGTGCTTGCTTGGATTGCGTGTCAACCAGCTATAATATGAACTCCTGCTTACTTTTAATACTTTACACATCTTCTCAATGGGGAATATGCAGTTATTAGCCTTTATGAATTGGAATATTTGCCATCGCTCTTGGAGAAAATGCTTACAGCTTTTTTTAAGATATCACGTTCTATCTGTGCATCTCGCAGCTCCTTCTTTAATCGGGCTATCTCTTTTTGCTCCTCTGTCAGGATTTTATTACCCTGACCTGGAAAACTTGCTTCAAGATGAGTAGTTGCTTCTCGTCTCCATCGGTAGATCAGATCAGGACTAATATCCAGTTCTGATGCTAATGCTGTGAAATCTTTACGATTATTGCTGAGTTCAATTACCATCTGTTTAAGAGGCTGTGTGAAAACATATCTGGTTAATATCTTTATTTAAATTTTGAAAAATAGTTAATAAATAATTTGTATATGTTTGGCTAAATAACTATATTACAATTAGTTAAAACTCTATTTTTAAGTATGATTATTAACTAAAGATGCACTATAAGAATCCAAAAAACAGAGACGAGCTTCTACTATATCCCAACATTAATTTATGGGTAGGAAAAGATAATCCGGTTAGATTAGTAGATCTTGTAGTCGAGAAGTTTATCAGCGATAATGCAGATGATTGTTCATGGGGAGGTCACAGCGATCAGGGCTGTACGAGTTATTCACCCTCTACTATGCTCAAATTATTATTGTATTGCTACATAAACTGGATACCTGGAAGTCGCCGGATGGAAAATGAGACTTACAGAAATATTGAAGTAATTTGGTTGCTGGGAGATTTAAAACCAGATCACTGGACGATTTGTAAGTTCCGTAGGGAGAACAGAGACCTGATTCGTGCAGTAGCTCTTGAGTTCAGAAAGTTTTTAATAAAAAATGGTTATATTCAAAGTAAAACTGTTGTGTTTGACGGTAGCAAAATGAAAGCGTATGCTGGCCGTGATGTTTATTCGGAGAAAAAATTAAAAAGAAGAATAGAGAACATTGAGCAGACTCTGCAAAAGTATCTTGACAACGTGGAAGAGACAGATGAACTTGAAGACAGACTGGAACAAGAATCACATGACAAAGATAATTTAATAAAAAAGATCAAAAAACTTGAGGATGAGAAAGATAAGCTAGAAGAATTAAAGGAGCAATTAAAAGAATCCGGGAAAAGATATATATCGCCAACTGATATAGATGCAAACCTTATGAAAAGCAGAGATGGAAAGATGGCTTGTTATAATGTACAAACCGGAGTAGATGCAAAACATCATATGATCGCAATGGCAGAGGTTATCACAGATGAATGTGATATAAATTTATTAAAAACTGACTTTAAAAATTTAACAGAACAGTTGGGATTTACACCCATAGAAATTGAAGCTGACAAAGGATATGGGAACGTAGATCAAATAAAAGATATCCAGGAGACATCAGATACAACATGTTATATTCCCATGCAAGAACCACCAACAAAAAAGCAAGATAGAAAAAATGGCATAGGGTTTATATATAATACTGATAATGATACTTTTACGTGTCCAAACAATAAAATATTAAAATTACACTCAAGAAACTTTAAACAAGATGATCAAACCTATAATATTTATAAATGCCATGATTGTATAAGGTGTCCGGTAAAGAATAAGTGCACAAAGTCAAAAACAGGAAGAGCTATAAAAGTAAACGTAAATCACGAATGGATAGATAATTACAGGGAATGGTTAGAAAAAAAGGAAACTATAGAGAAGATCCAGCAACGAAAAACGATAGTTGAACATCCCTTTGGAACAATAAAAATAATGATGGGAAAATTTTGCTTCCTATTAAGGAAAAAGTACAAAGTACAAATTGAAGTTGACCTTTATTCAACAGTATACAACCTTAAAAGGCTTATTAACATAGAAAATATACAATATTTACTCCAGAAAGTGGAAAAATACAACTGGAAGATCGCATAGATCTCCTCACTCAATTATTAAAACGTGTAAAAAGATCTCAATTTAAAAGAAAGTTAATTTTCACACAGCCTCTTAAACTCTCGGTCAAATTTTCTTCTTGTTCTCATATCCGTTAAATTAAGCATTTTAGCTTAACTTACTGTCCGGATAAATGTAGCAGTTCCATGAATGAGTTTATACCTTTCAGTGCTCATTCCATAGTGGCGTTTAACACTATGAGAGCCGGGATATTCATAATAATGGTAATAATGTTCTTTCCTCCAGTCCGCGGGAGTTTTTCCTTTTATAACAGGAACCATACTATTCCCCTGCATATCGGATGGAACTGATACTCCTGCTATTTCGAGGAATGTCTCAGCGAAATCAAGGTTTGAAACCATATCATTATTTACACTGCCCGGAACTGTAACCCCCGGCCACTGGATAAGTAATGGAGTACGGTAAGATTGTTCAAACATCCATCTTTTATCAAACCATCCATGTTCTCCCAGATAGAATCCCTGGTCAGAGGTATAAATGACTATTGTATTCTTATCCAGACCGTTTTCTTTAAGAAAATCGAGAACCTCACCTACACTCTTATCTACAGCTGCGATACATACCAGGTAATCCTGAAGATAACGCTGGAATTTAAAGCGGACAAGCTCTTCACCTTCCAAACCGGCTTCATAGAAATGTTTTATAATAGGATCATATACATTATCCCATGCTGCCGATTGTTCCGGATTCATCCTGGCCATGCTGGCATTTTTAGCTCTTGTAAGATCCGTGTACAATTTAAGATCCTGTTCAAGCCGCATGGTTTTTGAAATGGTCATGTCCTGCGTTTTCTCAGCAGTACCGCGATTGGAATAATCATCGAAGAGAGTCGAAGGCTCTGGAAAGATAACATCCTTATATAGTGATAATTCATTTGGTCCGGGTTTCCAATCCCGGTGTGGGGCTTTATGATGCATCATCAGCATAAAAGGTTTTTCCGAGTTTTTCATCTCAGTTAACCATTGGATGCTTTTTTCTGTAATTATTTCTGTGACATACCCGTTTTCAACATGTCTGCCATCTTTATTAATAAAATCGGGGTTATAATAATTTCCCTGTCCCGGCAATATATCCCAATGGTCAAACCCAGTGGGATCAGATCCGAGATGCCATTTTCCTATCATGGCAGTATTGTAGTCTGCTGCCTGTAACAGTTTCGGGAAAGTCTGCTGGGAACCATCAAATGGAGGCTGTCGTTCGTTTGTAAGGAAACCGTTCAGGTGACTGTATTTTCCTGTTAAAACTACTGCCCGGCATGGTCCGGAAATTGAATTAGTTACCAGGCATCTGTTAAAGCGGATACCATTTGCAGCAATCCTGTCGATATTTGGCGTAGGTGCCAGGTCTTTAAGAGAGCCGCCATATGCACTTATTGCCTGCCAGGCGTGGTCGTCGGTCATTATATATGTCGTCGGTCATTATATATATAATGTTGGGTTGCTGCTGAGTCTTTGCCTGTGAGTACAGAGCAGGAGCGATTGTTGTTAATCCCAGGGCAGTTGCAATTTGCAGGTTTATCTTCATGTTATTAATATATTGAAGTTAAGAAGTCGTATTGGCGTAACGGATTTGTGTAATTATAATTACTTCTTATTTACAAATGTCAAAAAGAATCTTTTTCTTCTTCTCGCAGTGAGGTCTGATTTCAAAAATATTTTCAGAATGACAGCGATTCAGAAAGCCTCCTGAATCTCTCATAGACCTTTTCACCCTTTGCAATTCGTTCTGCATTTCTGTTTAGCTGGTTCTTAAGATTTTCCTGATTAGGTTCAGGGCCTACATATTTAAAATTACCCGCTCCAAACTGACTTACATACCAGGCACGGGCACGTATCCTTTTATCACTGACAGAAGTAATATCGACATCGTAATTTGATTCACCGGTAGCATAAAATAAGTATTCTGTAACAGTAAATGGTTGCAGTCCTTCATTTATCCTGTGATGCGGAAAGTATAAATGATAAGCTGCTGCCCTGGCAGCGTCGAGGATTAGGAAAGCTGACATCCTATGGTCGGTTTTATTATTCCCTTTCAATATTACCGGCAATAGCGGCATAAACCCTGTCTGCTGCATCCATAAGTTCCTGATCGGGTTCTTTATAGTCCCACATTACCGGGTCAAGTTTCCGGCAGTACTTTTTTATCACAGGCAATGATTCTGAACTGGCAATTTTTTCCATTCCTTCAAGTGCTTTCATTTTAAACTCTTTGGTTGCACACCCTTTAAAAACCACATGATATTCATTCAGGGCATTCGTATAATCTTTATCAGCAAGCATTTTACGTGCCTTTTCAAGTATGATTTTTGCTTCGTTAGCATAAACAGTTTTAATTTCTTCTGACGGTTCTACCTTTTCAGGGGTGTCTTCCCGTATTACTTCAATAAAATTGATAACCGGTGCCTGGTTTACTTTAGGGTTTGTTATTTCAGAAACAAGTTCAACTAAAAGATCATTTACAACATTTATTCCCTTAAATTCTTTTATCAGGACATTATTTACACCTCCGGCTTCTTTTAAAACATTAAGGTTTTCCAAAACAACATTATCCTGTATTTTTATATCAAATTCACGTTTAGTTGATGGTGCTGCAAAACCAAGACGTACGGTATAAACACCCGGTTTTTCACCAAAAGAATCATCAATTAATGGAATCTCGCACTTGATTAATCCGGCGCATCCGTTGGTAAAGAGCCATGGATAGTCTGTTCCCTTTATTTTCACTCCTTTCGAATCATAAGAATAATAACCCATTCCTTCAAGGATGTCCTCACTAATATCAAACTTAAGACCTGTTTCCATTTCCGGTCTGGGGTATCCAAACCATATTGTACCATCTTCATCTTTCATGTCTCCCGGAGCTCCCAGGTTAATCGCAAGATGTTTTACCGGTGTCATTGCGCCATGACTAATATATAAACTCCAGTCTTCAACATCCTCTTTTTTCTCCGGTTTCAATACAACGGAAGTTCTTAAGGGAAAAGAACAGGTACAACCGGAACTGGCTTCAGGATAAAGAACCAGGCCGTTTCCCGGAATTAAATTTATCCAGCATCCGGGTCTTATTGCACCATAATAGTTTAATCCCTTATCCTCCTTCAGATCATAATAAGCACTATTGTAGGACCGGTAAAAAAGGCAATTCTCATTACTCGAAGTGGCTGCACATGTATGACCAGGCCTGTAAAACTCCCATGGCACATGTTTCCCCGTAACAGGATGTATGCGGGTTTTTATTTCACCTGTATAAAGATCACATTTCCTGGGTTCAATAATTACTTCGTCATTTATTATTAAAGGACGTACCATATAATTCAAAGGACGAGACCACATTAAATCTCCGTTTTCAGTTGACAGAGCTGTTATTCTGTGCCATTTTAACTGTCCCTCAGGGAACCTCCATTTATCATGAAGTCCATAGCTTCCGAAAAACAGCAAAACTTTATTATGATAACCGGAGGCGGTCATGTCATCACCACAACCCGACAGATCCATTACTTTCTTCCAGTTTTTCTTTCCAGATAAAATATCAACTGAATAGACAATTCTTACATCAGCCTTATTAAGGCCCAATTCAATATCAAACTCTTCCCAGTTTCCTTTTTGTATATTTCTTTGTTTTTCACTAAAACCCGCTAATCTTTGCCCATCAGTGATAGCGTTTTCTGCAAAATATATACTTTCATCTCCAACTGAAATCGTTATTTGTGCAATCTTTTTACCTTTATGGATCCACAGTATCTTTCCGGTTTCAATGTTATAAGCAAATATTCCGTCACTTATCATTATATTATCAGAGGTGCTATTAAGACCTTTTACACCCGGGCTCCAGTCCGGGAAATCAGTAATTGACCTCCATTTTGTTCCATCCCTCTGGAAAGCCTGATCAACTTCTTCTTTATTATCAGAACCTCCGAATTTATAATACTCGGATAAAAAGGCATCTAATGGCGCAAGTTCTTCTTTACTTGTCCAGTTACCATTTTCATCAAATATATTATTGAAAATTTGAGCATATTCCTGCTTTAAGGGCATAGCTACAGATCCGAAAAGTATATTATCTTTTACAGCAATATAACCCCAACGTCTTGTTTTATTATCCCATCCGGGAGGTAAACTGAATGTTTTAATTGTCTCTCCTGTTTCAATATCCAACTGCAGACATTTATCATTTACAGCTACGAATAATCCGGAATTATTAATGGCCATATTTCCTCCATCGGCATCCACTCTTGTCCTGGTTACACCTTTTATTTTTCTTTCCCATAGTGCTGTACCATTGTATGAATCATATGCCATAAGAACATGTTCACCTTCTATAATAAGCTTCCCGTCAAATGCAACAGGTGACATTCCTCTGCCATGTCTTTCAGGTATTAACATCGGTCCGGGAGAACCGTACCATAAAGTGCTGAAAGGAGCCGTAACCAGTTTATCATCAGAGCAGGAAGTATTTGAAATATCACCATAAAGGTGGGTCCATCCACCTGCACCTTTTAGCGAATTACGGGTAAAAAATACCCAGTTCCCATCTTCGTTCATAAGCCCTGATTCCTTAACATTAAGGTGACTCCATCCGTTTTCCATTCCGGATTTCCTCAGACAAGCTACTCCTCCGCCGGGCTTCAATACCCTGAAAATTTCATCAGGTGTATGGTTTAGTTGTCCTGATTTTTCCAGTCCTCCGGGAACAATCAAATCTGCAAAATATTCAGGCAGGGAATTTATCGACCAGTTTTCAACAATTACCTTCTTGCCATATAAACCTGATTTATCAAGTTTTTCTTTGGCTTTTTTGACTTTACGGATATTTTCTTCAATTCCTATAATATATAAATCACTATTTTCTGCCAGTTCACTTACCAGCTCTCCTTCTCCGCAATTAAGAACAAGACAATAACCTTTTTTTACAGATGTGCCATTTAAAAGGGATAGGGCTGTTTTCTCATATGTTTCATTATCTTTTACAATTTGTGGTTCTTTAGCTGAAGAGATATTACTTTCAGGGATATTTGCTCTATTACCATTTCCCTCTTCACTATTAAAGCAATATATCGGTCCTTTGTCGGTACTAACCAACAGGCTATTATTTGAAACTGCAAGACTATATGCAATACCTTTTACCTCACTTCTCCAAAGTTCTTTCCCTGTTTCCGGGTTTAATCCAAGTACTATGTCTTCTCCTCCTGCTATTACCTGTCCCGGAGTATATATAATGCTGTGAAGATGCTCCTGCGGGAAAAACCATTTAGAGGCAGATGATTTTAATTTCTCCTCCTTGAAAATCAAAGAATCCAGTTCTCCCGTAACCTTATCAAGATTTTCGCTAAATAAGGTTTTGCTAGAAACATCATTATAAGCCATTCTCCTAAATGAACCAATCATATCGTTTTGTATCTTTCTTAATGAGTCAATTTCTTGTTGTATCAAAGGATATTTAACACGATCAATAGCATATACCCCATTTTCTGTAACAACATATGAGTCGTCGCCAGTTCCAACCATATCAATCCCGGTAAAAGAAGCGTACAAATCTCCAATTCTTTCACCTGTTTCAGTATTGTAGGAAACTTTTGTAGGTGTACCGGAGCGATCAATACCTGCAACAAGTGTCCCCTGGTCAATCATACCCCATGTACCACCCTGTTTTCCGCTGGGAGACAGATAGTACAAAAAGCTTCCATCTGTTTTGTTAAATACAGCCGGCATTGCTCTGCCCGAAGGAACAAACAAATGATCTTCTGAGGCGATCAGATAGCTTTGTGGTGACACACCACCGTATTTCAGATCAAATACGTCATCATCCAGATTATCATTTTTCCATATCACTGAACCATTCTTAGCATCCAGTGCACAGATATATAATCCATCATAAGGAAATACACCAGCACCAAAATAAACTGTCCCGTCTTCAGCCAGTACACTTGTTCTTACAGGCCAGACAGAAACCATTCTTCCACTCCCGATTATTTTGTTTGCTTTCGGACCCGGACGGTACTTCCATACAAGTTTGCCGCTTTTTGCTTTCAAACAATATACATAGCCATCATCCGAACCGAAGTAAATCCGGTTGTTATAAACCATTGGTGTAAACCTCACGGGTCCTTCGGTAAAAAAAGTCCATTTTTCTTTTCCTGTAGAGATATCCAGTGCATATACTTTGTTATCAACTGATGAACCAAAGTATGCAAGGCCGTCTACTGCAGAAACATAATAAGTATTGTCAAAGTGCATCCTTGGCATTTCTTCTGCAGGCAGGCTCCATACGGGTTTTGGCGGATGAGCCGGAGTATAGGTCCAGGCAAGGGAAAGAGCGGATGGTAACTCTTCTGTTGTTACACCGGTTCTTGCCCTATCGTGCCGG
>Ga0114922_10004975_pt1 | contig 12286 bp, 9 predicted proteins | sample AartaG_FD_100975 | JGI IMG/M metagenome (GOLD analysis project Ga0114922, IMG submission 100975) | Deep subsurface microbial communities from Aarhus Bay to uncover new lineages of life (NeLLi) - Aarhus_00045 metaG | ecosystem: Environmental > Aquatic > Marine > Oceanic > Sediment | place: Aarhus...
AGCACCGCCGTCCTGCGCGCGGCGCTCGACGCCCTCCCGCCCTCGGACGCGGTGCCCACAATGGGCCAGGTCGCCCTGCTCAACGTCATCGACCCGCCGGCCGTCGCCGCCGTGATCGAGGCCGGCGTCGGCGCGATGGTTAGCCTCGAGGTCGGAGGGGTGCTCGCCCCCTGCTATTTCGAGCCCGTCCACATCACCGGCCAGGTCAAGACCCTCTCCGACGGCACCTTTACCTTCCAGGGCCCGGGGATGCGCGGTGTGGCCCATCACATGGGCCGTACCGCCGTCCTTTACGCCGGGGACATCCACCTGGTGGTAATGGAACGCGCCGTCTCGCAGTGGGACCCGGAGCTCTACCGCAGCGTGGGCGAAGAGCCGACCGCAGCGCGGATCGTCCTCGTCAAATCGCCCATGGCCTTCCGCGCCGCCTACGAGGGCATCTACGACGAGGTGATCGTCGTCCGGGCGCCCGGGGCCGCGGACCCCAACCTGGCCTCGCTGCCCTGGCAGCACCTGCCGCGCCCCATCTACCCCCTCGACCCAGACATGGATTACGGACCTGCTCCCGATCACGGACCCGTTCCCGGCGACCTGCGGTCGCTTGAGGGAACAGGTCCGTAAGAGGGCTACTGAGAGGAGAGACCCATGTCATCCACATCCGATCCCATTCCCCTCGCGCGCACCCACGCCCTCTGGCAGCGCGCCTGCGCCGTCATGCCCGGCGGCGTCAACGCCTCGGCGCGCCACAACCCGGCGCTGGGCCACCCCCTCTTTATGCAGCGCGGCCAGGGCGCCTACCTGTTCGACGTCGACGGCCACCGCTACGTCGACTATTGCATGTCACACGGCGCCAGCCTGCTGGGTCACGGTCCCCCCGCCGTCCTCTCCGCCGTCCAGGAGGCGCTCGACATGGGCCTCCTCCTGGCCTGCGAGACCGAGATCCAGGTCGAGGTGGCCGAACGCCTCCTGGCGCTCTTTCCCGGCATGGACATGGTGCGCTATGCCTGCTCCGGCACCGAGACCACCTGGCACGCCCTGCGCGTCGCGCGCGCCTACACCGGCCGCTATGGCGTGGTCAAGTTCGAGGGCCACTATCACGGCGTCAACGACACGGTCGGCTTTTCCCACTGGCCCGACCTGGCCCTCGCCGGCCCGGCCGACCAGCCACACCCCGTGCCCGACTCGGCCGGCATCCCGCCCGGCAGCGCCGAGCTGATCACCGTCCTCCCCTTCAACGACGTCGAGGCGCTCGAGCGCACGCTGCGCGAAAGGTGGGGCACCATCGCCGCGCTGATCATGGAGCCGGTCAACTATGACTCGGGCGGCATCGTCCCTACGCCCGAGTTCCTCCGCGCCGTGCGCGACCTGACGCGCCAGCTGGGCATCGTGCTCATCTTTGACGAGGTCCTGTCCGGCTTTCGCATCGGGCCCGGGCCCGCCCTGGGCGACGCCGTGATCCCCGACATGACCGTGCTCGGCAAGGCGGTGGGTGGGGGGATGCCGGTCTCGGCCTTTATGGGAAAACGCGAGATCATGGAGACCTGCTCGCCGGTCGGCCTGGCGCTGCACTCCGGCACCTACAACGCGCCGCCGGTGCTGGTCATTGCCATCCGCGCCCTGCTCGACGAGGTGGTGCGTCCCGGTTTTTACGCGGGCATCGACGCGCTGGGCGAACGGCTCTACGGTGGCATGCGTGAGATCTTGGCGCGGCACGGTATCGCCGCCTGGGTGCAGGGCGTGGGCGCCCGCTTTGGTCTCCTCTTTGGGCTCGACCGCGAGCCGCAGAACTATCGGGACGTGGCCAGGCAGGACATGGAGATGATGCGCCGCTTTCACCTGGCCTGCCTCAAGCGCGGCGTCTACCTGCACTATATCTCGCCGCACCACGGCTATTCCAGCGCCCACACCATGGCCGACATCGACGAGACCCTCAACGTTATGGACGACGCCGCGCGCGGACTATCCATCTAGGCGCCCGTACGGGCACGGCGCCGCCGTGCCCGTACACCCACCCCCCTTGCGAAGGCGAGTGCAGCCTCGCAAGGGCCATTCAGGTGCCCCTCAGCCAACCGGCAGCTGGCACTCCTCGTACGCCCGCCCCTCCCCAAGCACCTGCTCCACCACCGTCATCCACTCGCTGATCGGGATGTCCTGCGGGCACAGCTCCTCGCACTCCCGGCACTGGATGCACGCGCTCGCCCGTCTCTCTTCCGGCATCCACCTGTTGTAGCGCTGCCGCGCCTCGTCGAATGCATTGTACATCACCCCGTTGTTGAAGGTGGCGAAATTACGCGGGATATCCACCCCATTAGGACACGGCATGCAGTACCCGCACGCCGTGCACGGGATAGGACACAACTCGTCGTACTTTTGCCGGACCCGCTCGACCAGCGCCAGCTCCTCCGTGCTCAGCAGCCCAACGCCCGATCGCCCGGCGCTGGCCACGTTCTCCACCACGTGCTCCATCGCGCTCATCCCCGACAGCACCACCGAGACCTCGGGCTTGTTCCACAGCCACTGCAGCGCCCATTCGACGGGCATCCTGGGATAGTCCCTGGTCTGGGCTGAATCCCACAGCGCCTGGATCGGCGCCGGCGGGTTGGCCAGCTTGCCGCCCAGCAGCGGCTCCATGATCACCGTCGCCAGCCCCTTGGCTGCCGCGTACTTTAGCCCGGCCGTCCCGGCCTGGTAGTCCTCGTTCATATAGTTGTACTGGAACTGGCAGAACGTCCACCCGTCATAGCTGTCTAGGATCTCGCGAAAGACCTCGAACGTATCGTGGAACGAAAAGCCCAGGTAGCGGATCCGCCCGTCGGCTAGCGCCCGTTCCGCCTCGCGGAGCAGCCCCAGCTCTTGCACCGTCTGCCAGCGCGGCGCCCGCAGGCCGTGAAACAGGTAGTAGTCGATCTGCTCCGTCTGCAGCTTGGCCAGCTGCTCGTTCAGGAAGCGGTCGAAATCCTCCGTCCGCTCGACCATACGCACCGGCAGCTTGGTCGCCAGCCGCACCCTCTCCCGGTAGCCATCCTGCAGCGCACGCCCCAGGAAGCGCTCGCTCTCCCCGCCGTGATACGGATAGGCCGTGTCCAGATAGCTCACCCCGTGGTCGATCGCATAGCGCACCATGCGCGTCGCTAGCGCCTCGTCGATCTGCGACCGGTCGCCGCCCACCGTGGGCAGCCGCATGCAGCCAAAGCCCAGCGCCGAAGCCTGCCAGTCGAGCTTGCCAAAGCGTCGGTAGTTCATTTCCAGTCCTCCTTATCCTCAGTCCCCTCTTTGTCGTCTACCGTCGATTCTACTCGATCCGCGCGGGAACGCAAGAACCCGAGGGCCCCGTTTCCTCAAGGCACCGGAGGTGCCCACCGCAGGTGCCCGGAAACGGGTTTCTGATCGGTTGACTCCCCCAACCCAGCAATGTATAATCGCCCGAAAAGGTAGGAGCAGCATGCGCATTCTTCTCTATACAGGCAAGGGCGGCGTCGGCAAGACCTGCGTCTCTGCCGCCACCGCGCTGCGCTGCGCGGAACTGGGCTACCGCACCGTCGTGATCAGCACCGACTCGGCGCACAGCCTGGCTGACTCGTTCGACCGGCCCCTCGGCCCCGAGCCCGTCCAGATCGCCGACAACCTGTGGGGACAGGAACTCGACGTGCTCTACCAGATGAAGCGCTATTGGGGCACGGTGCAGGACTATATGGCTTCGGTCCTCTCTTGGCGAGGGCTCAAGGGCATCATCGCCGAAGAGGCCAGCGTCCTGCCCGGCATGGAAGAGCTGGCCAGCCTGCTGCAGATCGTCCATCTCCACGACAGCAGCGACTATGACGTGATCATCATCGACGCCGCGCCCACCGGCGCCACCCTACAGCTACTGACCATCCCCGAGATGGGGCGCTGGTACATCCAAAAGATCTTTCCCCTTCAGCGCAAGGCCATGGCCATGAGCTCGCCGCTGCTACGCGCGATCAGCGACGTGCCGATCCCGGATGAACGGGTCTTTGACGCGATCAAGGACCTGCACGGGGAGCTCGACCGCATGCACGGCCTGCTCTCCAATCGCCAGCTCTCCTCGGCGCGCCTGGTCCTCAACCCGGAAAAGATGGTGATCAAGGAGACCCAGCGCACCTACACCTATCTCACCCTCTATGGCTACTCCACCGACGCCATCATCTGCAACCGCATGTTCCCGGAACAGGCAGCCGGCACTTACTTCGACGAGTGGCGGGAGATCCAGGCCCACTACATGCAGACGGTCGAAGCATCGTTTGCGCCGCTGCCGATCTTGAGCGCGCCCTTTTTCGCGCGCGAAGTGGTCGGCCTGGACATGCTCCGCGAGATGGCCGCCGCGCTCTTTGCCGAGCGCGACCCCACAGAGGTGCTCTATGCCGGCGAGGAGCAAACGATCGTCCAGATGGACGGTGGCTACGAGCTCTGTATTCCCCTCCCCTTTGTCAGCGGCGAGGAGATCGAGCTGACCCGCTCTGCACACGACGAGCTGATCATCCACATCGGCAACCGCAAGCACCTGTTCAGCCTGCCGCACAGCCTCGCCGCGATGACCGTCGAGAGCGCCAAGCAGCAAGGCGGCACCCTGCGCGTGACCTTTCGGAGTGAAGCCGAGTCGTAGGGGCAGGCGTCCCTGCCCGCCCATGGACCGCAGCGCACACATGATACGTGCGAGCCCTTCTGTGCTCGTGCGGAGGACAGCACGCCGACAGGTTGGGAAACCTGTCGCTACGAGAGCCGCTTTACGAGTCGTCCCGCTCAGAATACAGCATCTTGGTATACGCGATCCGGAACCCACACCGCACCATATTCCGTTCGCTCGTCGAGCTTGGCTCGGTCTGGCTGGCGAGCAGCCCACACCCCGCGCGCGCCGCGTCCGTGATGCACCGCCGGAGGAGGGCGGTCTGGCACCCTCTCCTGCGGTACTGCGGCGCAGTCGCCATGCCGTCAATCGACGCCATATCCCCGCCCACGTACAGCGTGGCCATCGCCGCTGGGCGACCATCGACACAGGCCAGGTAGATGCGCCATTCCGGCGCAGCATACTCGATCCGCACGCGTTGCTCCGTCCCCGCGAGGCGCTCGCGGGGGATGCCAAACCCCTCGACCAGCGCCACGGCAGAATCGTGCGCCCGCTCCTTGAGGCGGATCTCTTCGACCACCATCCCTGCCGGGGCCGGGCCCCCCATCTCCTGCGGCACCGTGTACACCACGTTCAGAAGAAACGATGGACACAGGCCAGCCTCGCCCAGCCTCCCCAACACCGCGCCGTCGACCAGTGCAGGGGCGACGTCGAACCAGAATTGCTTCGCCCTCTCGCGCAGCCAGCGCACGATCTCCTCTAGGTGCGCCTCGTCTTCCTTGGCAAAGCACATGGCGCGGTTATACGATGGGTTGTGCCGCCTGCCGTGGATCGAGAGCAGCACACAGCCGCCGAGACGCGCGATCTCGACCCCGCGCGAATTGTCACCGTCCGCACGCAGAGCGCGCAGCTTGGCCTCGTGATACGCCGCCTCTGCGCCCTCGAGACGAAAGACAAGCTCCCTCGTGACCATGGGAACGTTCATTGTCGCCCCCTCAACCGTGGCAAGACCGCCTGCGCCCCTCACCCGTTCCCGCTGGTCGCAACCACCACCGACAACCATTCCCCATTCACCTTGCGCAGCACGTCCAGGTACTTGCCCTCCATCTCCATTCGTCCCTCGGGGCCCTCGTACGTCGTGACATACGTACCACGCTGCCACGCCACGTTCCCCGACGCCGCCACCTCGATCTGCAGGATGGTCTCGTGCGACGAGACAAAGCTCGCCATCGCTCCCCGAAACCACGCACGCGCCGCCTCCTTCCCCACGATCTCCGGCTGCCCGGGCCACTGCAGGATCACGTCATCGACCACCGTCGCCAAGAACGCCTCCTCATCCCGCCCGTTCTCCGCCGCCTCGACCGCCTCCATGTGCCGCCTGATCGAAGCCCGTTCCGCCTTCATGTCGATCATGCTGTCCTCCTTCTGTAGCGGGGTTCGCCCGCGCCGTGCCCGTACCTACGGTTGCCGTGACGGGCACCTGGTGATCACACATACACATACCCCTCCAGCGCATACGCCCGCAGGCCGGCCACAGGATCGATCTCCGGCGCGCCGATCGCCCGGTAGGTCGCCCACGCCGCGATCACGCTGTCCAGCGCGTCGCCCCCCTCCTCCTCGATGATCCGCGCCCGCAGGCCCGCTGAGCCCACCTCGACCTGCCCCTGTCCCTCGATCCCTGCCAGGATCGCCTCGCGCGTCCGCTGCCCCAGCTCCGTCTTGGCCTTGTACCCCTGCGCTGGCAGCCCCTCCCGCTTGAGCGTCGACGCCGGGCAGATCTCGAGGACCCACGCCCGGTCGGCACGCCGCGCCTGCATCGGCAGCACGCACGCCGCCTCCTCGCGGACCAGCGGATAGAGCACCTCGCAGATCCCATAGTAGGTCTGCCGGTACAGACGCAGGTTGTACGCCGCAAATGGCGTCTTGGTCTCCAGGTCCGTCTGGCGCTTCAGCTCCCCATCCGGGTGCCGGGCGCGGCACGACTCCCGGAACGCGTCCGCCGTCGGGTAATCGGCCGGGAAGGAGCGCACGAACGCCTCCCAGCTCCCGGTCCCCTCGAGCAGCGGCAGCGGCAGGCCAAAGGGAAAATCCAGTCCAAACACCGCACCTGGCTCCCCCGCAATCAACCTCCGCAGCGCGCCCAGCGCCGCGTCCCGATCCCGCCCTGACCCGGGCAGCTCCTCCGCCGGATAGCAGCCCTCCACCCGCAGCCGCCCGCCGCCGACGCGCCCCTCGGCCAGCCAGATGCGCCGCCCTGCATCCCGCGCCCCGCTGAAATCGACCCCATACACCCGCTCGCGATCCATGGTCACTTCCTTCTGCCGCCCCTCGCCGTAGGGGTGGGCGTCCCTGCCCGCAAGCGCTACGAACGTGTCCCCGCCCTCCCTGCCCCCCTGAATTGGTACACCACGGTGCCCGTGCGATGAGATGCCCGTACAGGCACCGCAACCTGGCATCCCCCTCGCGCCGCGATGCTATCATACAACCAGTCCCCTTTCCCGACAAAGAGGCCCATCGCACGCCCAACCCCCTCCTCCCCACGCCCCGTGCGTACGGGCACGCCGTCCAGACAAGTCGCCGGCGAGCACGCGCACTCGCCCTTGCACGCACCTGAATCCATGCTATACTGCGATCAAGCATCAGCGCCCCACAACCGGGGACACAGGCGCTCAACACGCACAGCCCCCTTGGGTGGAGGGGGCCGGTGGGTCGTCGGCTGCGTGCGTGGGCGTGGCGTTGGCCGAAGGAGGAGCGAGCCATGCCAGAGATCACGAGGGTCCCAACACCCTATAGCTATTCATCCGCCGTTGCCGCAGGAGATTTTGCCTACCTCGGCCTACACCGTGGCTTTGGGAACAGCTTTGCCGAGCAGTTTGACGACACCTTCGCGTATCTGAAAAGGACGCTGGCAGAGTTCGGGCTGACGCTAGCGCATCTGGTCAAGGTCAACGTCTGGCTCAAGCACATCGACGACCTGCCAGAGATGGAGAAGCGCTTTCGTGACTACTTTGCAGAGAACGCGTTCCCCGCGCGGATGACCTCTACAACTGAATTCATCGATGCCGATTGTCTGTTGATGATAGACGGTGTTGCGTATCGAGAGAAGTAAGACCGAGGCCAGGGCTGGGTAACGAGTCCTTGCTGCCCACTGCGGCCGATGAGGCGCCCCTACCTACCGTTGCCCGGGATGACGGGCACGTGAAGTGACCGGATTCACTCCACCGCGACTGTATGGTATAATGATCTCATCTACGTAGACCTGTCGCGCAGCAGACAGCTGTATGTAAGGCGCAACGTCCGCGCCAAAGGAGGCACCGTGAAGGACCACGATCTCCTGTTGGATGACCTCTTGCAGAGCCTGATCGATTTCCCCGTCACCGGCTACGCCGCCGACAGCTACCAGCGACTCGCAGACCAGATATCCGGATTCCTCGATGGGGCACACGTCTACCTGCTCGTCGCGCGCCCATTCACCACCCCCTCCCATACCGACCTGGCCTACACCGTCTACTGCTCCCGGATCAAGGACGCCGCTCCCCCATCGACGACCGAGGTCAGCTATGCCGGGAGCATGCTGCTCCAGACACTCGACAAGGACGGTTCCTACGGCCTGGCCCTCGATCGTGATCCCGTGCTGCAGGCAGCGCTCCAGGGCGCAACGCCCGACGGGGCCGCCCCTGTGGGCCTCGTTGCCGGCTTCCCCGTCAGCAGCAACGGCCTCCCCCTGGCCTACATTCTGACTGACTATGCCGACGAGACCCTCTTTGCCTCGACGGGCTGGAGCCTGATCCGCAAGGTCGTCCGCCTGGCCGTCGACCGCCTCTTTTACCTCTACGAGGAAAAGGCCCGCCAGTGGCAGATCCTGATGCGTATCGCTGAGCGCCTGCAGGACGTGTTCGACAGCTCGCGCCACAGGGAGGAGGAGATCCTGGCGGCCGATCCGCTGCAGCGCGTCCTCGACTGCACCCGCAAGATCCTCGAAGCGGAAAAATGTGCGCTCTTTTTGGTAGACTATGGCCGCAAGAGCCTGGTCCTCGAGCGCGCCTCGGGCGAGGTCAACTTTGAACAGATCCGCCTCGTCGCCACCTACGATATCGCCAACTATGATCCCGCCGTGCCCCGCACCGGCGTCACGCCCTGGGTCCTCTACCGCAAGAGACCCTTCAACGCGCGCAACTTTTGGGAGCTGCAGCACAACTCGGAAAGACACTGGAAAGGCAACTGGGACGTCCCGATGTACGGCGGCGGCAACCAGGCCGAGACCAAGTTCCAGTGCGCCTACATGGTCCCGCTCATGGCGGGCGACGAGGCCATCGGCGTGCTCAAGTACGAGAACCGCACGACACCGGAAAAGGGGTTCTTTGACCAGGCAGAGGAGCGCGTGATCGACCTGATCGGCCAGTTGATCACCATCCTGATCATCTCGCAGCGCATCGACCGTAACCGCTACGACTATGCCCTGCCACGCATCTCGAACACCATCACCTCCCACATCGGTCAGCCCACCTTCTTCGAGCGTCTGCTCGACGAGTGCCGCCTGATCCTCAACGCCGACCTCAGCTCGCTCTTCCTGGTCGACAGCCAAGACAACCTCTACCTGAAGGCGGTCAGCGGCGTGGGTGAGGAAAGCAAGGCCAAGTTGGGCCGTCTCTCCTACGGCAACTATCGCACCGCCAAGGGGCTCACCCCCTGGGTCCTGCAGCGCAAGGCATCCTTTAACGCACGCAGCTTCCCCGACCTGCGCGGCCGCTCCGAAGGCCACCACGTTGGCGTGTGGGACGAGATGGTCTACCACAACGATCCCGCGCACGAGTTCCGGTGCCTGTATTCCACGCCGCTGATCATCGGCGGAAAGGCCATCGGCGTCTTCAAGATCGAGAGCAAGAACGTCACCCCCTACTATTTTACCGAGAGCGACGAGCGCCTGTTCGACCTGATCGGCCGCCTGATCACCATCGGCGTCCTCTATGAAGACGCCCAGTACGTCGGGCTCATGCTCCGCGCCGCCGAGATGGGCTTTCTTGCCGCCGGGATCGCGCACGAATTCAAGAACCACCTCCAGGCCTTCCAGGCCATGGCCGATACCATTGGCGACCTGTCTGACGAACCGGAACTTCAGTCCGCGGTCGAGAGCCTCACCGCGCGGATCAAGAGCTCGTCCGACACCATCGACAGCTTTGGCTTGATCCGGAGCAGGAAGCAGGAGGTCGAGCGCTTCCGCGTCGAGCCCCTGGTCCGCCAGGTCGTCGACTTTACGCGCCAGCGCTTCAAGACCCACGCCATTGAGGCCAGCGTGAGCAGCGAAGGGGTCGACGAGGTAGAGTTGAGCCCGGCCGAGCTCCAGACCATCGTCGTCAACCTGCTCAACAACGCCTTCGAGGCCATCGAGGGGAGCGGGCGCAGCGGCCACATCGAGATCAGCATCCGCCGCGAAGCACCTGCCTCCTTCTCGATAGCGGTCTTGGACGATGGGCCGGGCATCGCCCCTGAGGTGCGCGACTGCCTCTTTGCCCCCTTTGTGACCACCAAGCTCCCCGAGGGCATGGGCATCGGCCTGTTCCTGGTACAGCGCGTCGTCACCGCCATGGGCGGCCAGGTCAAGGTCGATTCGCCTCCCCCTGGCCGGGAGCGCGGCGCCTTGTTCCGCGTCACACTACCGATCAGCATCACAGGAGGGACATCGGATGCTTGAACGCCTGCTGATCGTCGAGGACGACCACGACATCTCGCACGCCTGGGCAGCCTATTTCCGAAGGCACGGCTGGGAGGTCGACACCGCGGCAAACGGCCGCGAGGCCCTGGCCTGCATCGACTCAGCGAATCCCCCCTATGACTGCCTGATCCTCGACCTGAAGATGCCGCAGCTCGACGGCGAAGACTTTCTCGAGCTGCTCAACAACCGGAGCGGCCCTCGGCCGCCGGTCATCGTCGTCAGCGCCTATCTCGACCAGCTGTCGGCGACCAACTGCGTCCTCCTCGACGTCAAGTGCGTGCTCGCCAAGCCTGTCCGCTCCAGACTGCTCCTGGCGGTAGCGACAGCCCTCGTCTCCGGCAACCGCCAGACGCTCGAGGGCCTGCTCGACGACGCCGATCTGGGTCTGCGCCAGATCCTGCCCTCTCTGCCAGGCGGGCCCATCTCCAACCTCCCGCCTTCCGAGGCACTGCAGAGCGCGGGGGAGCACGCCGCGCTCGACGAGCGGGTCAAGGCCAGGGAGAAGGTGCTCGAAGCCTACTTCGCCAGGCAGACACAAGGGGGTGCCCGCTGCCAGGACGACGAGCCCACGCTCGTCATTGGCCGCCGCTGGAACTCGTGGTATCCCAGTTTCTTTGACGTGCCCGGCGGCGCATACTGCCTGGTTGGACCTCGTTCCTCCACAGGCGAGGCCCACTATGCAGTGATCGACCCCGGCTTTCGCTTCCTCAAGGTGCTCGGCGACCTCGGCTTCTCCGTCGCCCACATGGACAGCTGCATCATCACCCACAACCATCCCGACCACCTGGGCGGCGTGTTCGAGTTCCTCGCCGCGCGCCACACCGTGGGCCGGTCGACCGCACTCTACTGCAACCCTTCCTCTCGCCAGATGCTCCAGACCCTGGCCGGCGACGGGCTCGACGTGCGCGAGTTGGGAGACAACAACGTCGACCTGATGGACTATGATTCGGCAGAGACGGGGTGGGTGCGCGTCAAGGCCAGGGGGATCCGCACCGCGCACGACGAGATCGGCGTCACCGGCAGCGCTTCGCAGGCCGTGCTCATCACCTGTAACTGGGGGCACAGTCGGGACGACTTGCCCGGAGAATGCGGCCTGGCCATTCTCGGCGATACCGAGTACGCGCGCGCCGACCACCGCGAGCGCTTCATGTCCTTCCTGGTGGGACCCACCACCCGCGTCGTCGTGCTCCACATCGGCTGCTCGCAGCAAAAGCGCCGGACCGGCAAGCACCTCTACCTGCCCGGGCTGCGCCGCATCCTGACCGACATCGAGGCAGAGTGGGAGGCAACCCGCTGCCAGGGGCGGCTCTGTGTCCTCGTATCCGAGTGGGGCCTTGAGCACGCCACCCAGGCCCAGATCGCCCGCGTATGCGGCACCGCGATCGATGGCTTTGGCCCCGACAGCCCCATCCTCGAGACGATCGACCTGCTGCGCGACATGGTCGATCGGATCGATCTGATCCCGGCCGACATTGGCCTCACCGTCGGCCTCCGCTCGGGCCAGATCTACCTTGAGGACGGGTCACGCGTCGAGCCCGAAGCACTGCGCTGGACGACGACCGATGCCGGCCTCGCCTATCACGCCTAGCTCGCCGGCCGAGGTCCCCGTACGGGCACGGCGGCGCCGTGCCCGCGCCTGCGATCCTCCCGGGTACGCAGTGGCGGCTTCAGCCGCTCTCCCCCCCCCGGCGCCCGTCACATGAGGTGCCCGTCACTGCGGAAAGTGACGGGCACCTGGCATCCCCGCCCGCCGAGGTCTGCTTGACCATCCGGCAAAGAGCATCTATACTTCTTTCGTGAAAACCTGTATTCCCAAAGGATGGAGGCGAGCGATGAATTGGATCGGCATCATGCTCGACAGCTACCGCCAGGACCACGTCGGCGCCTACAACGGCGGGCAGCCCCTCTTTGAGGGCGTCCCCGCCTGCCGCACACCCAACCTGGATGCGTTTGCGCAAGAATGTATCGTCTTTGACAACGCCTACCCGGGC
>Ga0114922_10004976_pt1 | contig 12285 bp, 12 predicted proteins | sample AartaG_FD_100975 | JGI IMG/M metagenome (GOLD analysis project Ga0114922, IMG submission 100975) | Deep subsurface microbial communities from Aarhus Bay to uncover new lineages of life (NeLLi) - Aarhus_00045 metaG | ecosystem: Environmental > Aquatic > Marine > Oceanic > Sediment | place...
ATGCTGTCTCAAAGATAGATGAACTCTCTAATGTAAAAATCATTATGGCGACAACAGAGGGTGCAAAAGAGAAAGTTAAAGAGATGTTATCAAAAGGGGTAAAAGGGTATTTGGTAAAACCATTTCGTCCAAATTCTGTAATTCCTATGGTTGAGAAATTAATAACAGTTATTCAAAATGAGAGAATCGCAAGTGAGTAATTATACAAACGATATTCAAGAAAATATAGACTACATAACAAAAAGTCATCTTAGAAATGTTATGCAATTAGCCATATTTTATACAGGTAGTAATAAAATCTATGCTGTTAATATTTCTAAAATACAAAGTTTTCTAATAAAAGATGATATAGAGATTGTCAAAACACCCTCTGCTGATAATATTGTAATTGGTGTTATTAACCTCAGAGGTGAGATGATCTCAATTATTAATCTAGATGAATGGATCGGTGAAAGTATAGATGATGATCCATATAAAATAGTGATAGTATGTAATTATAACAATAGAAAAGTTGGAATTTTAGTTAAAGATATAATAAAAATTGAGGAAAAAAATAGTAGTGATCTTAAGCTCCCTAGTAGTAATGATCCAAAAATTTCTTATGTAACTGAGACAGAGGTAGATAGTGTAAATAGTTTATGTATTGTTTTTGATGCAGAAAAACTTTTATATGATATAAATAAAGATACAAAATCAGAGGGAACAACTATATATGATATTGATTCTTATGGTGATTTAGAACATGTTAAATCGGACAAACTACTCTTAGTTGCAGAAGATAGTAGAGTTGTTATTGAGAAATTACATGAGTTTTTAACAAAGATAGGTGTCCGTCATGAGATTTATGAAAATGGGCAATTACTTATTGATAGACTTGAGAATATTGATCCAAAAGAGATAGGTTTAGTTGTAACAGATATAGAGATGCCAATAAGAAATGGCTATCAGGTTATTAAATATATTAAGGATGATAATAAATATAGTCAACTTCCTATAATATCTTTAACAAGTATGACAAACCAAGGTGTGCTTGATAAGGTAAAACAATTAGGAGCTATTGATCTTGTCAATAAAGCAGACCTCAACAAACTTCATGAATATATAAAAGAATATCTATAAAAAGGATGGTAAAATGATTAGTTTAAGACAGCGTAATACAGGACTAGGTTTGGCAATTTTTATTGCTTTTGTTACTTTGCAAGTTATAATTGCATATAGATTAAGTGACATGAATACCCATGTACTAGAAAAAGAGAAGATGCATAATGAAGTTGTATTACTACAGAAATTACAAAAGCATATACTACTTTATAAAATTACAAAAAAAGTAGCTTATTTTAATTTTACAGCTCTCATTGTTAAAGAGCTTAAACTTACTAAAATCAGTAAAGAGATAGATGAACTTAAAAACAATATGGCAAGTTCTGCATCAATAAATTCATTAATGGAAAAACTCTATAAAGGGAGTGATGCAAAACTAAAACTTCTAAAAGAGAAAATCTCTAAACATGGTGATGCTATAGATATTAGTCATGAGAATCTTGTAATATTTTTCATTATATTGTTTGTAAATATTATTATAAATATTTTACTTTATGTATTTATTTATCAAATAATTAAGAATATAGATTCATTACAAAACTCTTTAAAATCATTTTTTAATTTCCTAAATCATAAAAGTGAAGATATTGAAATTTTTACGCCAAACAATGATGTAACAGAGTTTAATAATATGGCTCTTATGCTTAATGATAATATTAAAAAAGTTGAAGATGGCCTTAAAAAAGATCTTTTGAGTGTATCTGAAATTTCACATCTTACACAGATGATGGCTAAGGGTGATTTCTCTTTTCATGCCAAATCTGAGCCAGACAATATTCAAATAAAAGCTCTACAAAATGATATTAACCATTACATAGAGAATATGAGTAAAACTTTCTCTAGCGTTATCGCTACTCTAGATTCATATAAAGTAAATGATTTTGAAAACAGGCTAGAAAACGATGCAATTGGAGATTTAAAAGAGCTTATTGAGGGTGTAAATATTTTAGGAGATACTCTTCAAAAAACTCGTAAAAATATTACAGAATCTTTAAAATATACAGGAGAAGAGATACAAATAAGCGCTGAATCAATCCATAATCAAATTGATAAACTCACTCTCTCTATGAATACTACAAGTCAAATAACAAACACTGTAAACAGAGATATTACAGTGATGCAAGAGACACTCACAAACACTTTAGCAAAATCAAAAACAATGAGTGAAGTGGCAGAGCGAACAACTAAGAGTGCAAAAGATGGTGAAGCATTAGCAAACAAAACTTTTCTTGCAATGGGCGATATAAATACATCAACACTTTCTATAAATGAAGCTATAGGGATTATTGATTCTATTGCATTTCAAACAAATATCCTTTCACTGAACGCTGCTGTTGAAGCGGCAACTGCTGGCGAAGCTGGTAAAGGTTTTGCTGTTGTTGCTCAAGAGGTTAGAAACTTAGCTAACAAAAGTGCAGAAGCTGCTAAAGAGATTAAAAGTTTAGTTACGCAAACTCAACTAAAAGCTAAAGAGGGTATCGAAGTATCTAAAGAGATGCAGCATAAGTTTGTTGAAGTGACCGAGCAAATCACCAAAACATCTACACTTGTGCAAAATGTGAATCAAGATACAATTTCTGAGATGCAAAGAATAGATAATATGTCTCAAATAATATCTAATCTCAATAGTGATGTTGTTATTAATCTAAATACAATGAAAGATACACATATCATCTCAACTAAACTCCATGAAATTTCAAATAGTTTAGTTGAAGAAGTGCAAAAGAGTACAAAAGAGTAATATATGGATGAAATGCAAGAGATACAAAGTTATTTTTTAGAAGAAGCGGCAGAATTATTTGAAAATTCTCATGCAATTTTACTTAATGCTGAACAATGTGGTGAACTCAATCCTGATAATATTGACGCTCTTTTTCGTGATATACATACATTAAAAGGTGGCTCTGGTTCAGTTGAACTCGACTACTTTGCAAAATATGTACACTATCTTGAAGATTTCATAGATCAACTTCGAAAAGGTGAACTCACAGCGACAATGGCTATGGTTGATTTTTTATTAGAAGAGCTAGATATACTTCAAAAGATGATAGATGAAGAGGTTAATAATAATATTGATAAAGATGAATTTGAAGTGAGTCTAAAAAAACTACTCAAAAAAATAGATTCATATCATAATTCTGATACAGATGAAGATTCTATGAAGAACACTATTTCAGAATATAGTGGTGAATTTGTAGATATGTACGATTCTGTTATTGATTCCTTAAACTCTGTAGATGTGAGTCAAGATTTTAGCCCTGAATTTGTAGGGAGCTTATTTAGACATCTTCATACACTCAAAGGAAGTTCAAGTTTTATGGGATTAAAAGCTTTTCCCAGCTATCTTCATAATATTGAAAACCTCTTAGATCAAGCGAGAAATAATCAAATTTGTTACAACAAAGAGTTTAATGACGCCTTACTAGATTCTATGATAAAAGCAGAAGAGATTGCAAATGATGAGTTTAACGATTCCTTAGATCAAGACAACTTTGCTCAAGAACTTAAAGATGTTGAAGAGCTTTTCAATAAGCTTGTCATAAGATGCGACACTTGTGATTTACAAGAAGATATAAGCTGTAGGCTTATTGAGGAAGAGAAAGATGTAGGGTTTGAGTTATTTGGTCTTGAAGATACTCCTAAAAATGAGGAAGTGGAAGAAGATATAGGGTTTGAACTATTTGGTCTTGAAGATATTCCTACAAAAGAAGATAAAGTAAAAGTTCAAGAGACAGAAGTAAAAGAAGAGATTCCAAAACAGATTATAGAGAAGAAAAAAGCAGCTCCACCAGTAAAAAAAGAAAATACAAATAGCATCAAGAAGTCAGCCGCAGGAAACTCTATACGAGTTGGTTTAGATAAAATAGATTTTCTTATGAATAGAGTTGGAGATTTAGTTATCACTAAAAGTATGCTTTATAAATTTTTAGAAGATTTAGCTGATAAATATGAAGACCCATCAATTGTAGATAAACTTGAAAGATTAGACAGAGAGATTAGAGAACTTCAAGAAGCTGTGATGTCTGTTCGCATGATTCCAATGGAGAGCGTTTACTCAAAACTTCCTAAAACTATTAGAGATTTAGCAAAAAAACTAGATAAAAAAGTAGACTTTATTCATCATGGTGATACAGTTGAGATTGATAAGATGATGGTTGAGGGACTCACAGATCCACTTGTTCATATCATTAGAAATTCACTTGACCATGGTCTAGAGAAGCCTGAGCAAAGAGTTCAAAAAGGAAAGTCAGAAGTAGGAAAGCTTACCATAACTGCAGCGCAAGAGAGTGGGCATATTATCATCAGTATAGAAGATGATGGAGCTGGGATTAACCTTGAGAGAGTCACACAAAAAGCTATTGATAACAATGTTATAACAATTAAAGATGCAGAGCACATGAGCGATGAAGCTAAAGCGATGCTTATCTTTTCAGCAGGTCTCTCAACTGCTGATGCAGTAAGTGATGTCTCTGGTCGTGGTGTTGGGATGGATGTTGTTATGAATAACATCACATCTTTGGGTGGCTCTATAAACATTGAAACCAAAAAAGACAAGGGCTCAAAGTTTACTATTTTACTCCCTCTTACACTTGCTATTCTGGATGGATTAAATGTTAAGATTGGTCAAGAACAACTCATTATGCCTCTCAACATGATAGTAGAATCTCTTCAACCAAGTGCAAGTATGATTAAAAAAGTTGGAAGTGATGAAAAAGAGATCCTTATGCTTAGAAATGAATTTATCCCTATCATAAGACTATATGATTTTTTCAACATTAAACCAGATTTTACAGACATAACAAAAGGGATGCTTATCATCACGAAAATAACAAATGTTAAAGTTGCCATTTTTATAGATAGTTTCTTAAATCAAGAACAAATAGTTGTAAAATCACTTGAAAAAAACTACAGAAAAATCAAAGGAATCAGTGCAGCTACCATTCGTGGTGATGGTAGTATTGGGCTGATTTTAGATATTATGAATATTATTGAAGAGGAAAAGGTAAGAGCATGGAACTCATAGTATTTAATTTTTTAGAGGGAACTTACGCTATAGAGCTCAAACAGATAAAAGTGATACTTGTACACTCACAAACAAATATCACCCCACTCTATAATGAAAAACCATGGATAAGTGGACTTATCAACCTAAGAGGTGATGTCTCCCCTATCGTAGATTTAAGAATCAGATTTAGTGAGAAAAAACCAAGCTTCACAGAAGACACGGTAATTATCATAGTAAAGACTGAGGAAGAAAAACTCATAGGGATGGTTGTTGACTACATAGAATCTATAAAAGAGATAGACACTAACTTCATTGTACCAGCTCCAGAACTAGGCATAGGAATCGACCCTGAGTACATTACAGGACTTTACAAAAATAGTGAAGACGAGATGATAACCCTTTTAGATGTAGATAAGCTTTTAAATATTGATGAACTTTAGACTACAGAGTTTTATGAGGGAGTATTTTTTATGTACTCATGAATCTCTTTTATCACCTCGTTTTGCCTTTGCATAAGGTAATCTTTAATTATTGTCGCACTATCAGAGACATTGTACATATTAAATATAACCTTTAGAATATCTCCATTATCATTATAAACAGTCTTGAGATATTCTGTATTTACATGCGCAATTTTATCAAAGAAAACAAGATCCAATGATTTTTTACTCTGAAGTAGATTCTCATCTTCAACTAAATCTACATATACACTTACACCCTTTTCTGACAAGTCATACACTTGAAACTTTTTATCTTCTAAGTGAATAAAGATATCATTTTCAGGTTTAATTCTTACATTTTTTCTTAAATGCATATCATCTTTTGTTAAGATGAAATTTTTTATTGTAAATATGTCTCTTTGGCTTTTCTCTACATGCCCATAGATAACAGGTAACGACTTGTTTTTGTTTGATATAAGAATCACATCATCTTTATCTAAAAGAGAGATATTATGTTTTTTATCAACTTTCACCTCTATAGAGTTACTATTGACCCGTATAATAGTGCCAATATTTTTTAATGGAAGTCCCTTATAAAATGTCAATATACCAATTTTTTTTATATTTTTTAGTTTAAAATGTGTAGCAATTTTTTCATCTATTTCAGATTTTCTACACTCATTAGATTCACATAATAGCTTATCTTTCAAAAGAGAATTTTCTATTAGTATGAATGAAAACATATCAATCTTATCTATTTTAGAGTGTGAGATTTGTATCACTTTTTTATTGTGAGTAAAGTAGCAATTGTTACAAAAAAATTCAAATAATTCTAGTTCATTATCAATTTGCATAGTTCTTATAATAATATCTATACAAATATTTAAATCAAAATCACTTAAATTAAAAATATCTATAATATGCTGATTTATATAATTGACTTTAGAATTTTCAAAAACTATTACACCATTTGGCAGAATGTCATACATCTCATAATCATCCATTATAATTATAAACCTTTTAATAACTAATTAATATGTATTATAACAGAACTATATCTTTTGAACAAACTATGTAAAAACTACACTAGTTGTACAAATATCATCTATATCTTTTAGATCAACACTTATTGCAATTAGTCAACTTCATCGCTCCGTATTTAGTCCGATAATAGTAGTTGTCTATCTTTCAAAAATCAATTACTTCTAAATTTCTTTCATCCATATTATTTTCTAAACTCCAAAACCTAGCTTTAGAATCTGAGAGTGTAAAAAGTATAAAACTCTCATCATCAGCAGAGAATCCTTTTAGGTAATCTCTTGTATCGATAAAGTGTTGTTTCATCGTTTTGTCATCTAAAATTTTTAAAGTTGTTTCCACTCTTAACATTTTAGAAAAATCAGAGCTCAAATAACATAACTCACATTTATGATTCTCTAAAATCTCTAAACCTACATTTTTATCTGCTGATGTTGTAAAGTAAAATTTATCATCGACAATATTTGTTAAAAAAGCTCTTACTCGTGGTTGGTTATTTTTGCTTGTTGCAAGGGTGCAAACTGGGTTTTGTTTTATAAACTCCAAAACATTTATGTAGTTCATCTCTACTCCTAAATTTTTTATTATTGTAATAAATATCTAGATTCAAATACTATAACAGAAGTAGGTTAAACTATAAAATTTGACTTATTTCACCCTTGAGGTATACTCTTTTGGTGTTTGAAAAAATCTCTCTTTGAAGGACTTTGTAAAATAAGATGGGGAGTTAAAACCACATTGCTGAGAGACTTTAGTTACGCTTAGTTTATTTGAGAGTAACATCTTTTTAGCATTTTGTAGTCGTACCTCTTTTAAATATTCCATAGGAGAGATTCTCATGTTTTGTGAAAAAAGTTTAGTAAAATGGCTTTTAGAAATTTTGGATAACCTTGCTAAATCATCAACAACAATCTCTCTTTCATAATGAGTATTTATAAATTTTATAGCTTCGTTTATTATAATATTGTCTGAATTATTAAACTTTTGTATCTCATAATTAACAATATTCCTTATGATCTCATGGGCGATTAAAGTTGATATATTTGACAAGAGAATCTCTTTAGATAAGTGTTGATTTAAAGATTCTACTATAAAATCTTTTATAAGAGAATCTAACTTAGAACGACTCAAATCAACAACTAAACTATCAAAGAATATTGATTTTTCTGTATAGATTCTCAACTGCTCTTCAAAAAAATATTTATCTATAAAGATAGCACAATACTTTGGAGGGATATGGTTTTGAACCTCTTGATGTTCAACCTCAGGAGATAAACAAAACAGAGTATTTGAAGATGTTTCAAATTTTTTCTCTTGAACATATACTGTGGTTTCATTGTCATAAGCGAGAACAAACATATAAGAGGGGTGTGTATGTTTTGGTGAGATAGCATAACCACAATTCCCACCTACAGGCATGAATATACAAAGCTTATCTGAGATAAAAGAATCTACAAATAGAAGATTCTCCTTAGTGATAGAATCACCCACTATTATTTTTATTGTTTGAAGCTCTTTATCTAAAATATCCATTTGGCAAGTCTAACATAATTATATCTTTTGCACAAACCATGAAAAAACTGCACTCGATGTACACACACAATCTATATCTTTTACATCAACACTTATCTCAATTAGACCTCTCCCTTTTTTAGAAAAATGCTCTTTAAACTTTGTTAGATTCTCTTCATCAACAGATGCAAAAGCTACTATCTTTTTTAAAGCAGGTTTTCTATACTTCACATTGGCATCTCTTAAAACCGGTATAACTTTTCCCTCTAACTCTGGAAACAGTTTTTGTAAATGCAATCCACTCTGTGTTTCAGCCAAAGTAAACTGAGCCGATGCGTGGATAGATTCTATATGGTTTAAAACATCATCCTTATACTCTAATGACACATCTTTTTCATCTTGTTTGATTCCCACTAGTTTCACAAATGCTATATCTGTTGCTTTCATTTTAAATACACCTCTATCATCTTACTTTTTGCCATAAAGTTTGTTGCATAACTCAGTAAATCAAAAAAATCTTTATCGCTAAAACCTAAACTATATAACTCTTTTAAATCACTCTCACCAAACACTTTAGAATCATATAAAGCTTTCAATACTTTTAGCAATAACATTTTTTGTTTCTCTTCAAAAGGGATGTTGTGAATCTCATCAACTATATTATCTATGAGATTCTTATCTACATCCATCTTCATAAGCATAGAACTGTTAAAGTTCATGCAGTAACTTCTACACTCTTTGTTAGCAATATAAAGTCTAAGGTATGGCAAAAGATTTTTATCAATACTCGCATGATTCATAAGGTACTGGTTATACTGAACGAACTCTTTCATAGATTCTATATCAATAGTAGCAAACAGCTCAAAATGGGCTGGAACAAAGCCCAAAGAGCGTTCAATCATCTTATATAAAAGTTTTAACTCACCTGTAGAATCTTCCTTTTTTATCGCTTGAATTATAAACATGTTTTCCCCTTTAAAACTTAGACCAATTGGTCTAGTTGGAAAACTATACAATAGCTTTTCTTAAAATAGACTAAATGGTCTATTTTAATTTTTAAGTGATTTTAAGTAGTTTATGAGGTGTTTTGTAGATTCTAAGTAGCGTTTTTTAGAGGATTGTTTTGGACTTAAAGATAAGTTCCCCCAAACAGAGGCGATAATAAACTCCGATAGAGAATCCTTATCAACACCCTCTTTTAAAGAGCTATTATCAAGAAGTGATTTAATCTTACTTTTGATTCTTTCATAGATGATATTTATCTCTCTCTCAAACTCAGAATCTATGGGTGATACCTCTTGGTTAAGACGATTAAGGGGGCAACCATAAGAAACTAACTCCTCCTTATGCGTAACCCTCAATATACTAGTTATAATGGTATCAACCCCATGCTCATCATCTTTTATATCAAGTTTATAAAACTCATCCATCCGAGGGGAAAGACGCTCTTTAACAACTGCTAAAACCATCTCTTTTTTAGACTTAAAATGATGATACAAAGAGCCTTTAGGAATCCCACACTCTTTAAGAATCATAGCCATACTCGTACCGTTGTATCCGTTTACATACACTAAAGCAAACACTGCATCTAGGATTTTTTCTCTTGTTGGTTGATTTGTTTTCATAATGTAAATCTCATTTTATTTTTTTATTATTTAAATAATTACTATATAACTAGTACTTCTTCCTGAAGTACCCTTAATTTGCTCTATACACCCTTTTTCTACTAACTCTTTCATATCTTTTGTAGCTGATGTTTTACTTGTTTTAGCTATTGCTACATATTTTCTTTTATTGAGTCCACCTTCGTAGTTTTGCACACCTTTATCCAATATCTTATTGAGTACCTTTGTTTGTCTAGCATTGAGTTCACTCCCTCTATGCTTATCCCAAAATGTAGTTTTATCAAGAATATAGTGAAGACTATTTTTTGCATCTTTGAGTGCAAGCAGAAGTGTTTTTAAAAACCACTCAATCCAAACAGTTATATCTAAAAGAGAATCTAAGCGTTTTTTAAACCCTATTGTATAATCTAAGACCTCATAATAACCTTTTCTATCACTGTTAATAGCACTGGACATTGAGTAAAGTTTTGATATTTTTGAATCTTCTATTTTTGATAAAACTAAATCAGTGATAGCTCGAGTAAGTCTTCCATTACCATCATCAAGTGGATGAATAATAACAAACCACAAATGGGTAATACTAGCTTTAATTAAAGATTCCTCTTCACAATTAAACCAATCAAGAAATTTATTCATCTCAACTTCAAGCATCTCTCTATTGGGAGCTTTATATCGAACTACTTCTCTCCCGATTGAACCTGAAACCACTTCCATTATTTCATCTCCACGAAACTCAGCTACATTGATTTTACTAAACCCACTATAGCCTTTTGGAAATAAAGCATGGTGCCAACCGAAGATTCTCTCTAATGTTAAATCATCATCATAATTAGTATTAGCATCAATAAGAACATCGATTAAGCCATCAGTCTTTAAATCTACTTTTGCACTTTCTAGATTAAACAAGCCAAGTTTATTTGCTATAGAACTTCTCACACTATCTCGATTTAAAACTTCACCCTCTATGGCGGTGGTACTTATAGCTTCATCTGACAATGCTAAGTATTGTCTTTGTCTAAGATTCTCTTCATTTAAAAAACTTGTAAAGGTAATAAGCTGACCTTGTAAAAGAGTTATCTCTTGAACTAAAGGATTAATTATTTTGCTATTAAATGTAAAGTTTGGATAGCTATCTTGCTCCCATATCCATCTATTTGATTCTTTCAAATATTCACCTTTTTTTCAATTTAATACAATATTATCTAGTTTAGAGCGATTAGTCAACTTTATCACTCTGTTTTTAGTGCGATTATAAAGTATACTATATAAAAATACATTTAATTTTTTCTCACATTGCTTGCTCAGATTAAGCTAACCTCTTTTTAAATTCATCTATATAGTTTTTAACTCTTAGTTTAATCTCTTCATCTTCTATAGTTTCATTCCATTCATCTAACTCAGAAAAACCAAAATTATCTAAAGTAATATCCTTATATTCTTGCATCCAATCTGCAACAGCTTTATCTTGATTCTCTTTTTGAGCTTTATAGAGAATCTCTAACATTGAAAACTTAATCATTTTCTTTGTATCACTGCTAAATAATTTATTTACAAGCTCTAATTCTTTTTCTATATCTTTATTATCAATAAGTAATATTTCTATTTTATCCTTTAATGCAAATGCAACTATTTCCAATCCATTCTTAGTTTCACTTGTACTAAATTTATTTATAAGTTTATCATACTCTCCTAGTGATTCTTCTCTTCTGTCTAGTGCTTCTAGTGTTATACATTTTCCATATAATGACATAGCTAGTTCAGTCTCAGTAGTTGCTTTGTCTAATGCTTTTTCTACATAAACTAATGCTTTTTCAAAATCTTTTTCAAGGTACTTTTGTAAATATTTTGAGTACCAGTCATTAGAATTATATAAATCAGAATTATTACCTAGTCTTTTTACATCTTTATATATTTTGTCTCTCTGTTTATTTGAATAATTATCAGGTTTTGAGCCAATTTTATCAATCATTTCTTTATGTTCTTGATTTAATTTACTTGCTTCTTGCTCTATTTGTTTCAACACAGTATTTGATTCATCTTTTAACTGTTGCAAATACTCATCAACTTTAGGTTCAAAAACTTCATCAGCTTTTTCATCTAACCAAGCTTTTACAAAATTTTCATTTTCATTTGATGATGCCGTGTAACTTCCAATAGATATGATAATAAACAATATAGCTATCATTGAAGTATATAAAGTAATATCGTTGTTAATACTAGCATTCAAATCACTTATTCTAGCATCTTGCCTTTTTATTATTTCATCATATTTCTGAAAATTATTTTCAATGGTGTTATTGTTTAATTGACTACTATTTAATCTATTTTCTAAATTTTTAATACTTAGTTCTATCTCTTTTATCTTAAGGTCTTTATTTTCATACTTTTGAATTATCTTTATTTTTTCAAGTTCTATTTTTATATTTGTTAAGTTATTTTGCATCTCTTTTTGATTATTTGCATAAGTAGTAGTTAGTAAAATCATAATAATGATTAGCAATTTAAATATTATTTTTGACATGTAAGAATCCTTAATTGTTAATATGAGATAGTTTTTTTAATG
>Ga0114922_10004977_pt1 | contig 12284 bp, 10 predicted proteins | sample AartaG_FD_100975 | JGI IMG/M metagenome (GOLD analysis project Ga0114922, IMG submission 100975) | Deep subsurface microbial communities from Aarhus Bay to uncover new lineages of life (NeLLi) - Aarhus_00045 metaG | ecosystem: Environmental > Aquatic > Marine > Oceanic > Sediment | place...
GAGCTTTTTACCGGCCCGAAGCGGTCAACCTCATCCTTGAAATACCACCACGGCATGACGGACATGGTCTCCACAAGCCCCAGGTATTCAGCTACCAGGACAAACGCCGCCGGGCAGCCCAGGGACTGGTGATGATCAAAATTATGCTTCTCCGGCTCATGCCTATCGCCGATATCTATCACCCAAACATCCGGATCATCCAACTCTGCCGGTGCGGGTTCGCGCCGCTCAATGCGGAATTCCGTATCGGCATATACGGCCAGAATAAGACTGACGGCTGTCACCTCGTCAAAATGGGCACTACCGGGATGCGTGATAATCAATTGTGCCTTCATTGCTACCTTCCTAATCATATCCTATTGACCTGCCCCTAATTAATGATACCACCTATACAGTTAGAGTTACCCGTATTTTAATTCCAGGAGCAGACGGGCGGATTGACCAAGACCGCACATAAGCTTAATATGTGCAGCCCAAACGGCAGCTGTGTTTTATATACGGGGGCTAGGCATTCTTCTGATAACCAGCATAGCGTATTCGTCGCGCCAAGTTATATTGTTGAGATCGCTAAACTGTGTTGAAATCCTATTCTCAAAAACTCTCAACGCCTTGTCAAATTCATCCTTTTCGTATAATGAGAAGGTAGAATAGTGCTTAAGTCGGGCGCGCATAATTAGTTCGGCTAGAGAGGTTTTCCGCTTGAAGCTAAATTCGTTTACCGACTCCAAACTGGTGCCATCTATAAGGCTAATGACAGATTCTAACTCATCAAGTTCATAGAGTCGGGTCTCTTTGTCAAGGAACGACGGAAAGTACATGCCCCAAATGTTCGTTGCATTTTGAGCTTTGAGACGAGTATAGACGAATACTTTACCTCCGGCTTTTACGATCCTAGTTGCCTCATTAAGGAAGGCCGCAACATTGAAATGATGTATTGCATTGAAGGTAAACACGCAATCTAGGATGCTATCCGCAAGTGGAATTCTTTCAGCTGAAGACATGATTAGGCCAAAATTGAGCATTTTCTTGGTTCTAAGGTATTCGCCATTTGCCCTTAGCATCTTCTCGCTGGCGTCAATGCAAAGCAAGTGACGGATATCGAGGCGCCGAAGCAGATTGTAGCTATATCTACCGGCCCCACAGCCTATATCAGCTGCAGACATAAGCTCGCAACCGATAACGTTTTCCTTAATGAAATTGATGGGTGCTGTATCAGTCGTTCTGAGATGACGGTAGTACTTGGCAACGTGTGAGAAGTGGCCATTCATAATCTGTTTGCTCTCAAATTGCCTATCAAGCGTCGTCATATCTTGTATCCTTTGAACAATCGGTGTCTACGAGGCGTGTTCGGAGTTAAGTGGCTAACTATTTATACTTTCAGCGAAAGTTATTGTCAAGAGCTACTGACGGTATGATGCTTCGGAAGTCTGGCGTTACTATAAACAAAAAGGGCCCAGGGGAATTCCCCTGGGCCCTAACGTTAATCAGGTACCGTTAGAATTCAAATAACTCCGGCTGTTCAGCCTTCCTTTGTGCCTCAGCTTCTTCTCGTTCCAGCCTCCTATCCGTTCTATCCCTTTCCTGCCTCACCTCGACACCCTGGTGATAGAGCCAGTCCTTCAGCCTCTCAAGCTCTCCCATCTGATAATCATTAAGGCTCTCTACTCTGATATCCTCAGGCACCTGACTGCCCTTATGCCGGGCATAAGTCTTAGTGGCGACATACAAGTAAATCTGGCTCCAGTCGTGGTCCTTTCCGACTGGAGAGCTGGAACAAGCTCTTGAGCAAGCGTCGAAGGGGTTACAGAATTGGCCTGATTTGCGTGGTAGTCCACCCAAAAGATAAATTCCTAGACTCCTTTGAGTATGTCTGAAAGGAGCTTTGAGTAGTACCAAGGATTATCATTATTGAGTCCGATGGGCTTATATCTAGTGCCAGCACTAATAATGGCCATCCACTGCTGTGTAGGAAGAAATCCTACCCCCTCAAAGCATGTTTAACATCTTACGGATAGCGGCCTACAGGCGGTAGCGGTCTACGAGGCTGACACGCCTCCCAGATACATTTTAGTGGTTTAACAGTATCGAAGTAGGCAAAACCACCATCGGCAACCCGGCCACTCATTAAGGTGGTAAAACCCTGTTTATTCATCAACTCAGTTGTCTCATCAAGATCTTTCACTATGAACTGTAAGTGATGTAAGCCCCCTCCATGCTCCTTGATGAAATCGTCATAAATACTATTACCGGAAAGAGGTTGAATCAGCTCAATCTGTATTGACCCTGCGCTAGCCAGAGCCACTTTCATTGTAAAGTCGCCCGGTTTGCCATGGTAAAGCCGGTTATGAACCGTCGGTGGCTGGTGTTCATATATTTCCCAAGGTCCAAAACCCATGAGCTCCCAGTAGTTCCGAACCACCTCTTCCAGATTAGCAACCACCAAGCCTACTTGTGTGATTGCCTCAATCTTAACTACAGCCGGACTAACCTCCCTTTCACCAGTCGGGTAGCTTACTTCGGAAACAGATGGCACGTCTGGCATCTTACATATCTCCCAAACGGCCTTGAGACTGCCGCTAGTATCCAGGTATTCAAAGCCGCCGTCGTCTCGGCGTGCCCGCATTAAAGAAGGAAAGCCCGATTGATTCATTACCCCAACATCCTTATCCAATATGGACAGGCTATCTACCAGGTATTGCAGATGGTGGAGTCCCTCTCCGTGCTCCGCGGCAAAATCAGTATACGCAGTCACACCCTTAAAGGTTTCCATTAACTCCAGCTGGACAGGACCTACCTGAGTAATCGCTCGCTTGATTTCGAAATACGCCGGCTGCCCATGGTAGGTTAGGTCAAGTATTTGTGGTGGGCGAAGTACCAGTATATGCCACGGACCAATGCCCAATATGCGCCAATAGTCCTTCACTGTTTTCTCTACATCGTTGACGACAATCCCTATCTGATTAAGCGATTGGATATGAATTCCGGAAGAATTTGATGGCATCATTATTCAGACTCCCTCCCTGGCAGTTCTTACCATATTGCTAGATTGCTAACCCTGTTAACCGGCGCTAAAGACTACGTAATCTTATTTATAGCTCCGATTAGGTCATCCTCGTTCGGCATCCAGAAGCCTTCTAGAACCTGACTAAATGGGATTGGGGTATCTGGGGCACAAACCAGCTTGATAGGCGCCCTAAGAGAATCGTATGCTTCTTCAGCTACAATAGTGCCGATTAATGCCAATGCGCTACCATTCTGGGGTTCTTCCTCCATGAGCACCAGCCTGCCGGTTTTGGCGACCGAGTTAATGATGGTATCTTTATCGAGAGGCACCAGGGTACGAGGGTCAATAACCTCAATGCTTATACCCTTCTTCTCAAGCGTTGCGCCAGCGGCAAGTGCCCGCTCAAGCATGAGCCCTGTGGCCACAACGGTAACATCGCTACCCTCTCTCCTAATAGCTGCTTTCCCTAAAGGTATGATATATTCCCCAACTGGTATTTGACTCTTACCTTTGCGAATTAGCATCTGATGGTAAAGACAAATGGTAGGGTTGTCATCTCTAATTGCTGACTTTACAAGGCCCTTAACATCATAGGGGGTTGAAGGCACAACAATCTTAAGCCCTGGAATAGCTCTCAACCAGCCAAGAAGACTCTTTGAATGCTGAGCAGCCATTGAAAAGCCGGCACCGTAGTAGCATGAAATAGTTAGCGGTAGCTTCACCTTACCACCGAACATATATCTCATCTGCAACTGATTTAACAGTTCATCCCCACAGCACCCCAGGAAACTGACGTACATCAGACTGGCTACTGGCCTCATTCCGGCAGCCGCCGCCCCAATAGCACCCCCGAGAATAGCTGTCTCAGAAATCGGCGTATCTTTGACCCTGTCTGGTCCGTACTTATTAAACAGACCTTGATATTCACCACGAGGCGCCCCCCATACCCTCACATCCTCACCAATGACGAATACATTAGGGTCTCTTTCCATTTCCTCATCAACAGCCTCGGTTATAGCCCTCAGATAGGTTATCTCCTTCGTATCCTGAGATATAACCGGCTGCTCTTCTTCCACCGCCTCGACGAAGACATCCTCTAAAACCTCTTCGAGCGCTGGTAGCGGGCTTTCTTCCGCAAATTTCACCGCTCTGTCCATTTCATCATCTATTTCTTGGCTGAGCCCATCTGCCCCCTCATCTGTTAATACTCCCATCTCAATTAACTTTTTCCTGAATCTCTTGATCGGGTCCCGCTTTTTGCACTCCTCAATCTCCCCTTCGGCTCGATAGGTCTGGGAATCCCCCTGATAATGTCCGTGCCAGCGACAGGTCTTACACTCCACCAGAGTTGGGCCTTCTCCCCTTCTGGCCCTAGCGACTGCCTCACCCACCGCCTCATACACTGCTAGAACGTCATTGCCGTCAACGGTCACGCCTGGAATTCCATATGAACACGCTCTGTCGGCGGCGTTGGGTATATTCATCGCGTAGGAAATGGCGGTAGACTCAGCGTATGTATTGTTCTCTATGACATACACTATGGGTAGCTTCCAGATTGAAGCCAGATTAACACCTTCGTGGAATCTACTCGTGTTGACGGCACCATCACCGATAAAACAAAGGCTAATTCGCCCACTCTTTTTTATCTGGGCGGCGAGAGCCGCGCCACCGGCAATAGGTATGCCCCCCCCGACCGTGCCACAGGAACCCAAGACACCGATATCCATATCGGCGATGTGCATTGAGCCACCTTTCCCCTTACAATAGCCGGTCTTTTTCCCGTACAACTCGGCCATCATCCTGTCTGTTTTAGCACCTTTGGCAATCAGGTGCCCATGCCCACGGTGTGTGCTGGTCATGTAGTCGTCAGGCCGTAGATTAGCACAGGCACCGGTAGCCGCTGCCTCCTGACCGCTGGAAAGATGAGCGGCACCCGCCAGCTTTCCAAGAGCATATTCCTTAGCGAGTCTCTCCTCGAATCCCCTGATCCTGAGCATTACTTGGTACATCTCAACCAGTTTTTCTTTTGCTATTGCCACAACTAAATACTCCTTGACCAATTAATTCTTTGTGAAAAATGGTCTCTATAAGCACTAATTCACTGCCAAACATCCATTAACATATTTCCCTAGCTGGCATGCTTAATCAGAAACTAAGTGGCCATTCATATATCATACTCTTCGGCAACTGATATTTAGTACTAATGGTCAATTGATTAGGTGGTCTTTCTTTTCTATTCGTCGCACATCTCTCTTTCCGTGTATCTTCCAACCTCAGCCGCCGCCTTTGGATCTTTTCTATAAGGCTTCGAGACTGCCTCATAAGGCATCTTGGTACCCAGTGTTTGACCAAATACGTTATGCTTAGCCATGCAGCAAGCAAAGGTTATATCGCCTTTGGCTTTGTGGGGAACATCCCGTGGTGTAACAACCAAATCTCCGACTTCAACATCAAATTCCTCATCACCGATGTAGAACTTCCCGCTACCTTCAAGCACAAACCAATATTCTTCAAAATACTTATGCTTGTGCATCTGCATAGACCACTCTTCTTCCATATCCAAGGTTCTTCTCACTATAAGCCAGTCCAGGAGATCGTTTTCAGGCTTTAGCGGGTAATGCGTCGTTATGCAGCCACAATATGGGCTCCTTTCAGCTTCTAGGTCTTTCGCTTTGTATACCGGCATCTTATATCACCTCCAAAATAATTTACTAGGGTAGACTAAATCCGATTTCTCGACCCTTTTATCTAATGATTCACGTTCCTCCCTTCATTAAACTCTCTATCATTATTTAGCAATCCGTTCAGACTAGCGGCGACGTACGTAATCAAAAACTACCGCCACAAATATAATCGTACCCTCAGCCATATCCTGCGCCTGCCCGCCCTCAATGATTATACGATTACACCACTTCTTAAGTTAGGGTTAACAACAGCATGACTCCGTGAGCAGGCGGTGGTAACCAAGAAACCATGTAGCTACACTTATTATTATACTCCCCCCACCATACCTCCATCAACACACTGTACCGAATATTGACAGATTATGGTTTTACTGCTAAACTTGCGAGCGGCGGATCAAATGCCCTAGAAAGCCCCGCAATCCATGAATAATTCTAGAGGCTTTCCCTTAAGCTTAAGTAGATACGCGCGCCAAAAATCACAGGGGCAGCAGCTTGGGGAGATAATGCGAGGAGAAGGTAGCTGGTTAGGAAAAGGGGGATGAGATAAGGATAACTATTTTTGAGGTGGTGAAAGATGAGTTTTGAAAGGTTATGTGAGCCCGGGAAAGTAGGCAATCTAGAACTCAGGAATAGGATGGTGATGCCACCCATGGGTGTGCCTCTGTGCACAAAGGAAGGATTTGCGGATGAAGAGATAAAAAAGTACTTTGAAGCACGGGCAAAAGGCGGCGTGGCATTGATAATTACCGGACTAGCTGCTATTGATCCCGACCACATCTTACCCGGTGGACATTTGGCAATATATGATGACGAGTTCATTCCAGGTTTGTATGAAATGGTAAACGCAGTCCACATACACGGAGCCAAGATTTTCATAACGCTCTGGCACCCAGGAAGACAGAATGACAGCGAAGTCCCACCTGTAGCACCGTCGCCCATTGCGTGTCGCTCCTTTATGTATGGCGACAGGGAAGTACCAAGAGAATTAACAACCGCAGAAGTGGAAGACCTCGTAGAAAAATTTGCGGAAGGGGCTAGGAGATGTCGGGATAGCGGAGCCGATGGCGTCGCATTGCACGCCACTCACGGATATCTCATCCATCAGTTCCTGTCTCCCTTTACCAATGTGAGAACGGATAAATATGGTGGTTCCCTTGAGAATAGAACCAGGTTTCTGGTCGATATTATTAAAGCCATAAGAGAAAGGGTTGGCCCCGACTACCCAATTGACGCAAGGATAGGCCAAGACTTCCTCATACCTGGAAATAACCCGCCGGAAGTGAAGCTTATTGCCCGAATGGTGGAAAAAGCAGGTTTAGACAGTATTGAGGCAAGTGGGGGAATGCATGAAGCAACTAGGGAAAAGCTATACGGTGGCACAACCTCCGCCACGGGTGTTCCTCCAGGTTGGGAGCTTGAAGATGCTGAAACAATAAAAAGTGCAGTCAGTATACCGGTCCTTGCCTGCGGCGGACTTGGTGTAGACTTAGAACTAGCTGAGAAGGTTTTGGAAGAGGGTAAAGCCGATTTCATCCAGATGGGTAGACCTCTAATTGCCGACCCCGATTTGCCAATGAAAATTGTGACGGGGAGAATAGATGAAATTAGATGGTGTATCCGGTGTGGCGAGTGCCATCCTCACGATATGGATAAATTAAGAAAGCCCGGTCTCAGGTGTAGTGTCAATCCCTTTACGGGAAGAGAAGCTTACCCGGATTGGAGAATTTTCCCAGCGGCAAAACCTAAAAAGGTTCTTGTGGTCGGCGGCGGACCGGGGGGTCTGAAATCAGCTAGGCTTGCCGCGTTGAGAGGCCACGATGTAACCCTCTGTGAGAAGAGCGACAGACTTGGCGGGCAGTTTATATTAGCAGCCACGCCCCCGGGCAAATCAGAACTAGAGCGGCCTATAAATTACCTTTCCCACGAAGTAGCCAGACTCGGCGTTAAGGTCGAGATGGGAGTAGAAGTTACCCCGGAACTGGTTGAGAAGATAAAGCCGGAGGTAGTAATTTTAGCGACTGGTTCAACCCCGTTTGCTCCGGAGATTCCTGGAGCTGAAAGTAAGAAAGTGGTTACCGTTAGGGTTGCCCTCACCAGCGAGGCAGAAATAGGGGAGAAGGTTGCCATTCTGGGCGGAGGTGCAATTGGTGCTGAGGTCGCCCTCTACCTGGCCAAGCAAGGGAAGCAGGTAACCATTATCGAAATTCTACCACGAGAAGAGCTGGAGAAGGACATAGGTAGAGGCAGCCCGACCCGGCTGCAGAAAGAGATTTATCCTGAATTGTGGTGGATAGCCAGAGAGCTGCCGCGCAGGTACAGGATGCTGCTCATAAAGAGCATTGCGCAAGAGGGGATCAAGACTATGTGCGGGGCTGAGACCAGAGAGATCACCGATAAAGGACTAACCGTCAAAACGGCTGACGGCATAGAGGAGATTGAGGCCGATACAGTAGTGTTTGCAATCGGTGACAAACCAAACAGGGAACTCTACCAGAAACTATTTGGCAAGGTTCCTGAGCTATATTTAGTCGGCGATTGTGACACACCCGCCAAAGTAATGGATGCCATCAGCAATGGCGCTTATATTGCGCTGCACATATAATTATTAAAGGGGAAAATGGGTAAGCTTATAGATTATCAAGGAAGCCCAACGGCTCTCCTAGTCGATTTTATACTTAAAGCAGGGTTTCAGGACCTGCCACCTGATGTTGTCGAGAAAACCAAGCAGCTAACCCTTGATACCACCGGCGCAGCCTTAGGTGGCTACCTCACTGACCTTGGTGCAATCTGCCTGGGGATTGTAACAAGCCTAGGGGGAAATCCTGAATCAACCATAATTGGAAGCGGAAGGAAAACCTCGTGTGCCAATGCGGCGTTCGTCAACGCTAAGCTGGCAAACGCCCTTGATTACGATGACGTATTTTTTAATGCCGCCCACTTCTGCTCGCCGACAGTAGCCGCAGCATTGGCTGTTGGTGAGCGCGTAAAGGCTTCCGGTAAGGATGTTTTGACCGCCATAGCCCTAGGTTACGATGCAACAGCTCGGGTGGGCATTTCGTGTATCCAACCTAGAATAGCTTTGAGTTTTGCCTGGCATACGATTGGCAGTATTGTTGCTTCAGCCAAACTTTTAGGTCTCGATAAGCAAGAGATGCTCAATGCGCTGGGGATAGGTTGTGCCAATGCCCCGCTTACCTGTCTCTGGAAATCCTGGCCCGGAACGATGGTTAAATACGGAGACATGGGAGTGATGGCTTACCAAGGAATCCTTTCTGCTCTGCTGGCTCAGATGGGGCATACCGGCAGTAAGGACATATTGGAGGGAGACTACGGGTTTTGGAGATACATTGGAGCCGAAAAATGTGATTACAATATACTGCTCAGCGAGTTAGGTAAGAAGTGGTACGTAATGGATTCGTCAATTAAACCATACCCTGCTTGCCGATGGATTCACGCTTCTCTGGATTTGTTTGCCAAGATTGTCAAGGAGAATAATCTTAAGCCAGAAGATATAGAGAAGGTTGTGGTTAGAGTTCATCGAACAGCCGTGGAGAAAGGGAGTATTTATGAGCCGAAGGACTGGTTAACCGCCCAGGTTAGCATTCCTTACAATATAGCATTAGTAGCCTTTGGGATAACACCAAGCTCAGAATGGCAAGCTCCTGAGCGCTACAAAAACCCTGAAATACTAAGCTTCCACAGAAAGGTTGAAGTCGAAGAAGACCCCGATGCAGCCAGAATAATTTCCTCTGCCGAACAGCCTACCTACGGATTCAAAAGAGCGTCAACATCCCTTGAAGTTGTCACGGCAAGCAGGTCGTTTAAAGCTAGAGCCGAATATGCTAAGGGAGATCCCTGGCTACCAGAAACAAAAATGTCCGATGAAGAGCTGAGGGATAAGTTCAGGTCCCTTGCCTCTAGGGTAGCGGAGTCTTCCTTGCGTTGGCGGAATACAATAGAAGAGATAATAGAGAAAGTCCACAACATGGAAAAGATGGACGACGTTAGCGAATTAATGCCATTATTAGCCCCCTGAGAAAATTGGCAGGAAGGAAAAGACGATGGTAGAAACACAAGTGCAAGTTCCTTATCTAAGAGGTTGGAGGGCAGAGGTAGGTATACTGGCTCCGCTTTCTTGGATGTACCGGGAGTGGGAGGCTCAGGTTCCAGGGGTCAGATTCTCTACAGCGTTGCTGGGGATCGAAACTCATACCGCTGAGGCGCTTAAGAAGTTGGCCAGCGTAATTGAGGTTGAAGCCCAAAAACTTAATCAGGGTCGTAAATGTGACCTTATTTGCTTCGGATGTACATCGGGTTCTTTCATAGGAGGCCCAGGCTATGACCAGAAGATTATCGAGAGAATCGAAAAGGCATCAGGCTCACCGGCGACTACCACCATCACTTGTGTGCTCGAGCTGTTCAAGGATATGGGCATTAAGAAAATATCGCTAGTTGGTCCTTACCCAGATGCGACCTTCGAGGCGGAGGTAAAATTTCTTGAGAGCCATGGTGTCGAGACTCTCTATTACAAGGGTTTGGGACTGGTGGATATGAATGAATACTGGGACTTCTCAATGAATCCATACAATGCTTACAGTCTAGTAAAAGATGGTGCTAAAGCAGCACCAGACGCAGATTGCGTGTTTCTCACCTGTATGATAAGTCCCCTGCTGGGAGTAGCCGACACTTTAGAGAAAGATATAGGGAAGCCGGTTATATCAAGCCTATCAGCAACACTATACGGGATATTGAAAAAGCTTGGCATCCCCGACCCTGTTTATCATTACGGAGAGGCTTTAACTAGACCAAGAATTCCTCGCCAAATTTAGACAGGCCGTAGCTCTTAAAAGGTATTTTGAATTAAGCGTATGTAGATTAGGAGGTTAAAGGTGAGTGTCTCAGCTTTTTCTTTGATGGACAAGATAGCCATCGTCACCGGAGCCAGAAGAGGAATGGGCAAAGCTATTGCTTTAACTCTTGGCGAGGCAGGGGCTAACGTAGTCGTCTCTGACGTGGTTGGAGGTGGTGAATTAGATAGCGTGGCTGATGAAATTCGAAAGCTTGGTCGGCGCTCCCTGGCTGTGCAGGCTGACACCGCTTGCAAGGCTGATGTCGATGGTATGGTCCAGCGAGTAATGGATGAATTCGGCGGCATTGATATTCTAGTAAATAACGCCGGTGTATTCATGAATGTGCCATTGCTTGAACTTCGTGAGGAGGACTGGGATAGAATTCTCAATGTTGACCTCAAGGGCTATCACCTCTGCTGCCAGGCAGTAGGCAAGATAATGGTAGAACAGAAGAAAGGCTGTATCATTAATATAGCCTCCAGGAATTCAGTAAAAGCAAACGAGGGACATGGTGCTTATTGTGCCGCTAAAGCAGGTGTGGCCATGCTCACCAAGGTGCTGGCTCGGGAACTAGGCAGGTATAATGTACGGGTTAATGCTGTCAGCCCCGGTATCGCCAGAACAGAGTTGAGCCGGCCTATGTGGAGTGACCCCGAGTTTATGAAACAGCTTGTGTCTGTGGTACCGCTGGGGCGCATGGCTGAGCCGAGTGAGATTGCCAGCGTAGTCTTGTTTCTGGCCTCCAGCGCCTCCAGTTATATCACAGGCCATAATATTCTTGTAGATGGCGGAAGGGAGGCCTGAAGTATGGAACTAAATCTAAAAGGCGAAGTAGGCATTGTCACTGGCGGGGGAAGAGGAATAGGAAAGGCCATAGCATTAGCCTTGGCTAGAGAGGGGGTGGATGTTGTTGTGGCCGACATAGATGCGGCAGACGCTGTCGCAGATGAGGCTAGAGCACTAGGCACAAAGTCTATAGGAATGAAGGTCGATGTTTCCAGTAGTGCCAGCGTTGATGAAATGGTTGCTGCTACCTTAAAGGAATTTGGCAGAATTGACATACTAGTAAACAATGCGGGGATATCACCAAAACACGAAGGCGGACGAATAGAAACGGCCGAGATTTCAGAGGATGAATGGTCCCAAGTCATGAAGGTTAATTTGATGGGGACTCTTTATTGTTCACAGCGAGTGGTTAAGCCAATGTTACGGCAAGGAGCGGGGAAGATAATAAATATTTCTTCTGTCGCAGGCAAGGCTCCATATGTGCCCATGCCAACCGGAGCACACTATAATGCCTCCAAGGCAGCTATCATTAGTCTGACCCAAACAATGGCGAAAGAACTCGCTCCACACGGAATCAGAGTGAATGCCATCGCTCCAGGTCGCATTGAAACAATCTTAGCCAAGCTTAGCTCTCAGGAGAGCAACGAGGCCATGTTAAAGGCTACGCCTATGGGCCGCTTTGGGACACCAGAGGAACTTGCCAAGGTAGTAGTTTTCTTGGCTTCAGATATGGCAAGTTATATCACAGGTGAGACTGTAAACGTTAATGGCGGCTGGATTATGGATTAATGAATTTAGATGATATACACGGCTTTGTCTACATTAAGCAGTTAGCGTGTCGCCTTAGAATGGTGTTAAGTGCCCATAATATTAGAGGGCTAAAATTGACATGTTAGAGGATGTTCATTGACGGCAACAAGGCTAGAATAGAAAGGGGTTGTTTGCTTGCTCTGCTTCGGA
>Ga0114922_10004979_pt1 | contig 12281 bp, 12 predicted proteins | sample AartaG_FD_100975 | JGI IMG/M metagenome (GOLD analysis project Ga0114922, IMG submission 100975) | Deep subsurface microbial communities from Aarhus Bay to uncover new lineages of life (NeLLi) - Aarhus_00045 metaG | ecosystem: Environmental > Aquatic > Marine > Oceanic > Sediment | place...
TAATTTTGTTGTCACAAACCAAGCGATCTCTGAAATGTTCAATGCTGTTTTTTTCGAGGCTTGGACCAATTCGCCCACATCCTCGAGCTTTAGCTGGACAATCCGGCTCGTTTCTCTGGCTTCTGCGACCAACATTTTAACTTCAATCATGGTTTTTTCCGCTTCCTGCGCTGTTTTACGGAGCTGGCGCAGCAAGTTGACCAGAAAAGTGACCGCGACAACAACAGCAATGGTAATAACGAGCCATAAAAATTGATCGAGAGTTAGCGGCATTGTAATACATAGATAAAATAAAAACCTTCTTTTGTCAAATATTGTTAGGGGGGTAGGCTATTTCCAGAGGATTTTTTGGATATGCTCCAAGTCGTATTTTTCGGCGATTTTCTTGAGGATGGGGCCAAATTCGTCTTCATTATTTTTTTGGACAACCTGCTCCCATTCTTTCAGTGTGGGAGTCGGGGTGAACACATGGTTTTTTTTAGCCAGCCGGTTGATGCCACGAAGTGCCTGCCAGTGTGTGACCATCAATAAGGCCAAAACGCCGAAAAAAACATTCGGACCCGGCAGCAAGACAGCCAGACCGCTTATCGGCAACAGAAGAGTTTCTCCGACGAGGAGTAAGACATGTTTTGTTCTTTGCCTTTGTAAAAAAAAGAAAAATCGAACCTTTATCCGTTGCTCATTGCAGCATCCCGAGAAAAGGATCTCCACTCGATCTTCTGTTGCATGTAAAACCTGTTCGAAAGCCTGTTCCTGTGCGAGGTTCTTTCGAGGTAGCAGGCTAAGTTTTTGTCTAGCTTTTTCCCATAGATCTTTCCAGCGGGAAAATTTGACTTGGATTTGGTGAAAGGGTTTCCCCGTAAAATATCTGTATTTTTCTCGGTAATCCTTAACGAAAAAGAAACGCATTTTCCTATTCTAACAATTCAGCCAAATAAACAAAACATCATAATTGAAAAGGTATGCCTCTCTATTGACCTGAATAATCCAGGCACCTGGGTTATTCACGGGCCAAGATTGGTGCAGCGACAAGGAAGTGGCTCATGAGGTGTAGTTTTCTACATCGATTGGGCCACGACGAAGTCGATGTGCTGAGATTGGTTCGCCCGTAGGGTAAAAAGTTCGATGAAAGATAGTAATGGATTTGAAATTTTGGTTTTTGAGAAAGAGAAGTGTATCAGTACTTTTTATGAATAATCCAGGCTTCAGGATTAGCGGCGTTGGTTGAGAAGGTAAATAAAGAAAGGCGCTCCCACAGCAGCAGTAATGATCCCGATCGGGAGTTCCGATCCAGAAAAGATCGTTCTTGCTAGAAAGTCGCAGAACATCAGGAAGACACCTCCCATGATGGAGGAGGAAAAAAAGAGATATCTGTGATCAGGCCCTATGAGTAGGCGAACCCAGTGGGGAATGATCAAACCGACAAACCCGATGATGCCGCTTACAGAGACGGATGAGGATGCCAATAGAGTTGAAACGATCAAAAAAATTTTTCGTGTTTGATTGACGGAACAGCCGAGAGACTGGGCGATTTCGTCTCCCATGACAAGAAGGTTCATATCCTTGGCAAGCCACTGGGAGATGAGGAAGCAGAGAATGAAAATGGGGAAGATCACTCGGATATGATTCCAGTCTGCCAATTGAAAACTTCCCAGAAGCCAAAAAACGGCCTGCTCGAAGGATTCGGATTTAAAAAAAATCAAGAATGAGGTTAATGATGAAGCTAGGGCTCCAGCTGCTATTCCTGTCAAGAGCAGAGTCTCCATCTTAAAAACGCCTCTTCTTTGAGATAGGATATACACCAGGGAAACGATGGCGAATCCCGAGGCAAAAGCCCACACATTCTGCAACGAAAATCCCCAAAAACTCATGTTCAATCCTAGAATGAGGGCAAGGACTGCGCCAAAAGAAGCTCCGGATGATACGCCGACAACAAAAGGCCCCGCCATAGGATTTTGAAAGTATCCTTGCAGTATCGCTCCTGAGAGGGAAAGGCTTGCGCCTACCAAAAATGCTAAGAGGGCGCGGGAAAGCCGAAGGTGGATGAAAATCTGTGCATGTGTCTGATCGCTGTGGATGAGAAAATTCCAGAGGTCCACAAAGTTTGTTTTTACAGAACCCTTCACAAGAGATACATAAAGTCCTGCGATAAGAAGAAGGAACAAAAAGGAGAGGAGTCGGGTTCTTTTTTTCTTCGGAATCATTTGTCATCCTCGAAGGAGGAGGGATGCAGGATACGGGCAAGCTGGTCGAATGCCTCGAATATCCTCGGCCCAGGCCGGGTGACCAAATCTTCGTTCAAAAAAGAGATTTTGTCTTTTTGTACCGCATGGATACTTTCCAGATGTGCCTCTTCTACGAACCATGTTTTCACTTCTAGATAATCCTTCTCTATCTTGGCGAGAACAACGATGTGATCAGGATTTTGGTGGATGAGTTCCTCTCGATTGTAGTTGGACCACGCTCGTGGGACTTCCCCCGCTATATTCGTTCCTTTGGCTTCCCTAACCAAGTCATTCATAAAGCTGTTTTTTCCGCAGGTCCAGAGTCCTTTCCCGTGAAGATTGATGAAGACTTTTGGCCTTGTCCTTACGTTTTTCAAACGATCTCTTGTTTTTTCTAAATCCCCGTTCAAATGGGCGACGAGGTCCTTGGCGGCATTTTCTCTCTGTGTGACCAGACCGATCCTCTGGATGAGGGAAAAAACGGATTCCAGGGTTGTTCCTATCTCCAAGACAAAAACGGGTAAATCTAGGGATTTGAGCCTCTTGATCAGTCTCAGGGGGTTGCCTCGGAAAGCAATGATAAGGTCCGGGCGGAGGTCGATGATTTTTTCCAGATCAGGATCGACTATCCCTCCGATACGGTTTTTTGTCTGGGCCTTTTTTGGGTGGTTGCAGTAGCGGGTCACACCGATGATCTTATTCTCGAGACCTAATGCAAACAGAATCTCCGTGACATTAGGAGCCAGGGATATGATCCTCTGCGGGGGACTCCCGAAGACATGCGTGTCGCCCAGATCATCCTTGATGGTCAATCGTTGGTTCCCGATAATGGCAGGATTAAGGAAAAAAAGGAGGCATAGGGCCGGGGCTGTGTATTTAAATATCGTATTCATTCTGGTTTTTGAAAGGTCAAGGAAATCTCGGGGAGTCCGGAGTGAAGATTTTTTCTCACATCCACATCGGCATGAAACACCTCTTGTATATTCTGCTTGGTGATAAGGTCGCTGGGGGGGCCTAAAGAATGAATCCTTCCATTTTTGAGGAAGAGAAGTCTCTTGGAATAGGGAACGGCGAGATTGATATTGTGTTCGGCGGCGAGTATGGTTTTGTTTTTTTCTTCCTGTAATCGTTTCAGGATCTGATAGATCTCCACTTGATAGTTGATATCGAGGTGAGCACTGGGTTCATCGAGGAATAAGATGGGTGTATCCTGTGCCAATGCCCTTGCGATGAAAATGCGCTGTCTCTCTCCTCCGCTTAGATGGGCGATTTTTTTGTCCTTCAGTGGAGTTATTTCTGTAAGATGCATGATTTCCTCTATTATGCTCTTATCTTCGGCGCTGACACCGGTGAATTTTCCTTGATGCGCATATCTGCCCATCAATATGATCTCTTCAACAGTGAATTCGAAAGCGACTTGAAACAGTTGGGGAACATAGGCGATCTTTTGGGCTAATTCATGGGGTTTTAGTGCCGAAATATCTTTCCCATCTACCAGAATCCTCCCAGATATATCCTTCAGAAGACCTTGAATGGCCTTTATCAAAGTGCTTTTTCCCGATCCATTCCTACCCAGGATGGACAGGAATTCCCCTTTGTTCAGTGAGAAGGAGATATTTTTAACGATGTCTCCGTTACCATAGCCGGCGTTAAGATCCTGGATTTCAAGGATTGTCATGGCATCACAAAGTTTACGGTTTTCTCCTCTTTTCTTCAACCAACGATTCCGGATTATTTGTAAAAAAGCCGATTCCATATTCCCTTTCCAATACAAAATATTTAAAATCCTAAATTTAATCAATCCGCTTTTTTACCCTAAGCGCGGGTTGGCTCCTGGGGGAAGCATCTCTATTTCCGTGATAAATGGGCTTTTGGGGATGGTTGAAGCGACCATTGAAGATTTAGCCATTAAGACCCGTTCTTTGAGGGAATCTGACGCAGTCAGACAGCGATGTTGTATTGAGCACGACTTTGCTAAAGCATTAGAGATCCGGGCAAGCACGGGAATAGAGATGCTTACGCTCCTGGGTAAATTCTTGACTTTTAGAAGTGAGGAATCTAATATTTAGGATTGTTTCTCATTTTGGGAGAAGACACAGAGGAACCGATGAAAGAAGATTACAATTTCGGTCGCATCGAGAAAAAGTGGCAGAAGTCTTGGGAAGAAAAATGCGCATTTGCTTTCCGTGAAGAGCCGCAAAAAACGAAATATTACTGCCTGGAAATGTATCCCTATCCTTCGGGACGAATTCACATGGGGCAGGTCCGCAATTATGCCATCGGGGATGTGATCGCGCGGTTCAAGATGATGAAAGGACTGAATGTTATCCATCCCATTGGGTGGGATGCTTTGGGTATGCCTGCAGAGAATGCTGCCATAACCCAAGGGATCCATCCGCAAAAGTGGACCCTCGGCAATATATCCCATATGAAAAAACAGCTGAAAAGATTGGGATTCAGCTATGATTGGTCGCGAGAGGTAAATACCTGTCTTCCAGAATACTACAAATGGAATCAATGGATCTTTCTCAAGATGCTGGAAAAAGGCCTGGCCTATCGGAAGAAAAGCTGGATCAATTGGTGTTCCTCCTGCCAAACCGTTTTGGCCAACGAACAGGTGATCGGCGAGAAATGCTGGCGTTGCGATACCAACGTAACACAGAAGGATATGGAACAGTGGTTTTTGCGGATCACCGACTATGCAGAAGAACTCCTCTCTGGTCATGATGCGCTGGAAAAATGGCCTGAACATGTTCTCTTGATGCAGAAAAACTGGATCGGGAAGAGCACAGGGGGCCACATCTCTTTTCCGATCGAGGATTCTTCAGGAAGTATCGATGTTTTCACAACCCGGGTGGATACTATTTTCGGCGCAACTTTTATGGCTTTGTCTCCCGAACATCCTTTAGCGATGGAATTGACTGCAGGGTCTTCCCAGGAAGACCGGTCAAGGGAGTGGATCGAAAAAAGTGTTGCCGAGCAGCGGATGCGCAAAGATCCAGAGGAGATGGAAAAACAGGGAGTCGATACAGAAAAAAAGGCGATAAATCCGTACACAGGTGAAAAAATTCCGATCTGGGTTTCTAATTATGTCTTGATGGAATACGGATCCGGCGCTATCATGGCTGTACCTGCCCACGACCAGAGGGATTTTGAATTTGCACAGAAGTATGACTTACCCATCCGTGTCGTGATCGTACCTGAGAAAGACACATCACCAGAAGCCCTTGTGGAGGCATACGAGGGAACAGGGTATGTGGCTAATTCCGCTGACTACACGGGGCTTTCTTCCACGGAAGCTTCAGAAAAAATGATCCAGTATGCAGAGAAGAAAGGATTTGGGCAAAAAAGAATCCTGTACAGACTTCGGGATTGGGGAATTTCCCGCCAGCGGTATTGGGGAACGCCCATCCCGATCATTTACTGCCCAACATGTGGGATCGTGGGTGTCCCTTATGATGATCTTCCTGTCACTCTTCCGCCGGATGTCGAATTTTCCGGAGAGGAGGGCTCTCCACTGGAAAATGCGCAAAGTTTTGTTCAGGTCAAATGTCCCAAGTGTGGTGAAGAAGCCCGTCGAGAAACAGACACGATGGATACATTTTTTGATTCTTCTTGGTATTATTTTCGGTATTGTTCCCCAGAAGAGGACAAACTTCCGTTCGATCCCCAACCGGCCGATTATTGGCTTCCTGTGGACCTCTACATCGGAGGGGTGGAGCATGCCATATTGCACCTGATCTATGCTCGTTTTTTCTGCAAATTTTTTAGAGATCATGGCCTGACGAACATAGATGAGCCATTCCCTCGACTCCTTGCTCAGGGGATGGTAACGAAGGACGGGGCAAAGATGTCCAAGTCTAAGGGAAATGTTGTGGATCCTGATGACATGGTGAAAGATTATGGAGCCGATACGGTAAGACTTTATATCCTTTTTGCCTCTCCTCCAGAAAAGGAATTCGCTTGGAATGAAAAGGGTATAGAGGGGTGTTACCGTTTTTTAAACCGCATCTGGTTCTTTTTTCAAGAGAACAAAGATCTCCTTTTTGAAGGTATTTCAAACGAAGAATCGGATCTTTCTGCGGGGGCAAACAAATCTCACCGGTTAAGGATCAAAATGCACCAGACGATCCGAAAAGTCTCTGAAGATATCGAGAAGAGGTATCATCTAAACACGGCCATAAGCTCGATCATGGAATTGTTCAACCTCATCAAAGCAGAAAAGGATGGCCTTGCCCAGAGCAGCACCGGCAAGAAACTTTTAAAAGAAGCCGTAGAAAAAATGATCCTTCTTTTATCACCTTTTGCACCGCACCTCTGCGAGGAACTATGGGAACACCTGGGATACCAAACTCTCGTTGCACAGACTCCATGGCCTTCCTATGATCCGGAATTGGCAAAAGAAGAGCGGGTGACGATCGTTGTGCAGATCAACGGAAAATTGCGGGATAAATTCGAAGTGGAGAGAGATGAAGAAGAGGAGAAACTGAAAGAGATAGCTCTTGGTTTGGATAAAATTCGCCATTTCCTTGGCGATAAAAAAGTGAGACACTTGATAATCATCAAGAATAAGCTGATCAATATCGTTGTGTGAGTATTAGGGGGCGTAATGAAAAAAATGATCCTTCTTTTTTTAATTAGTTCGTTATTTCTCCAGTGCGGCTACCATCTTCGTGGGATAGGAAGTTCTCTCCCTCCTCATATCAAGGTGCTCAGCGTCCCTATGTTCGCCAATCGGACAACTCGGTTTGAGCTGGACTTGAAACTGACTCAAGGGGTGATTGATGAGATGATCTCCCGGGGAAAGGTGGAAATCACGGATGAGACGGATAATGCGGATGCCGTTCTGATCGGAGAAATCCTCCGTTTCAATGCCAATCCGATCGGCTTCGGGGGAGACGCGATGGCCGACCGATATAATATATCCATCGTTGCCAAAGTGATCCTAAGGGATTTGGTTCAGAAAAAAGTGATTTTTTCGAATTCTTCTTTTGTGTACCAGGGAGAGTATGATGTGCCGGAAGGTGTGGACTTTGAGTCGTTGGAAACCGAGGCGATCGACGAGATGGCTGTGAAATTTGCCAGAAGCCTTGTGGTGTCTATCCTAGAGGGATTTTAGAAAGAGTGTATAGTTTTTTTCTGCATAAAGAAATCGACGAGAAAGCCCTAAATCCCTGCTATTTTTTTTATGGAGAAGAACCGTTTCTTGCGGAGGAATTTATCGGGGAGCTGAAACAGGCGTTGATTTCTCCAGAAGATCAGGATTACAACATCGAAAAATGCAATCTGGATGACCATTCTTGGATGGCGATCATGGATCTTGCCCGGTCCATCCCTTTCTTTTTTTCATCCTGGCGAATCATCAAGGTGACTCTTCCCAGTGGAAAAGGGGAGCGACTTTCCTCCACCGAAGAAAAGGTCATAAAAGATTATTTTTCCTCACCTTCGGATCAAACAGCTCTTGTTGTCATCTATCCTGGCAAGCTTCGGAGAAACGCTCCGATATTCCGCTTGTTTTCCTCGTTTCCTTCCTCTCTTGTTTATGTCAAGGAGCTCAAACTGCTCAAAGGCAGGGCTTTGTTCACTTGGATGGATCGGAAGCTTTCTTTGCTGGGAAAAAGGGGTACCCAAGATGCTATGGATAGGTTGGCAGAGCTTACAGGCAATAATCTTGCCCATCTGAACAACGAGTTGGATAAAATATCCGCCTTCACTGGAGAAAAAAAGATCGTCGAAGTGGATGATGTAAATGCGGTCTCGGGATGGATAAAGTCCTTCCATGAATGGGAGATAGTGGATAATCTCGAAAAAGCAGATTTTGAGAAAAGCCTGATTGTTTTGGATAATCTGTTTAAAAAAAGTGTAAGACCCGAGTTTATTCTCGGATTAACAGCCAAATTTTTTCGAGACATCTTTTTGGCTAAGCTGTGGTTACAGGAGAAAGAAAAGGATAGGAAGGCAATTTTCAAAGAACTGCGTCCCCAAATACAAGAAAGGTTTGGCAGTTTTTACACCAATAAGTTCAAGGATTTTTTTTCACTGGTCGATAGGATCCCTATGAGCGATTTGAACCGTTTTATTTCTGAGCTCAATGAGATCGATTTGAAGATCAAGACGACTGATCTGAATGTCCAGACTTTGCTAGAGAGATTCCTTTTTCATTATTGTCAGATGAGAAAAGGAGCGGGGGCTACTTCGAGGGAGAGGAATTAATCATTTCGACCTGGCGACTCAGCCGGGATTTATACCGATTTCCTGTATTTTTATGGATCGTTCCCTTCTTGATGGATTTATCGATCGTGGAGAATGTTTCGGGCAAGAGTTTTTCTGCTTCTTCACGATTCTTACTATCGATGGCCGCTCTTATGGATTTAATGCGTGTTCGCAGGATAGACTTGTTCTTTCTGTTGATCAAATTGCGACGATGGGATCGTCTTTCTTGCCGTATTGTCGACATGTGTATTGCCATTTCTCTCTCCTCGAATAAAAAAATATGATAAGATATCTGCAGACTGAAGTCAACCAGGAATATGGTTGGTGCGAATGGAACAGAAAGAACAAAACAAGAGGTTGATCCGATCGACTCTTGCCGTGTCAGCTCCCACTCTATTAAGCCGCATATTTGGCCTTGTCAGAGATATGATCCAGGCCAATTACATGGGAACGGGAAGGGGAATGGATGCGTTCACGATCGCCTATACCATTCCCAATTTATTACGGCGCTTGACAGGAGAGGGGGCGATGACAGCGGCGTTTATACCCGTTTTTACCCAGCAGAAAAAGGAAAAATCGAGAGAAGAACTCTGGAAGTTTGCCCACTATTTCTTTTTCGATCTGACAATAATCATGGCTCTGATCACTGTCCTTGGTATCCTGTTTGCTCCCGTTTTAGTGAAGCTGATCTCCATAGGATTCAAGGATATCGCAGGTAAGTGGGACTTGACCATCAGCCTTACACGGTTTATGTTTCCTTATATCTTTCTGATCAGCCTGGCAGCCTTAGCGATGGCTATCCTGAATTCATTCCACAAATTTTTTATCCCTGCGTTTACGCCCGTTTTGTTCAATCTTTCCATTATCACGATCGCCAGTCTATTTGCGGGCCGTGCTAAAGAACCTTCCTATGTTTTTGCTGCAGGGGTGGTTGTTGGGGGAGTTTTTCAGCTGGCCTTTCAGCTTCCTTTTCTTCGGCGTCAAGGGATGCGCTTTAAACCGATTTTATCCTTCACCCATCCAGGTGTACGCAAAGTGGGAAAACTGATCATCCCGGGGATATTCGGGGCAGGCCTTTATCAGATCAATTATGCTATAAGTCGTATGATCGCTTCATTGCTCGAGGAAGGAAGCGTGTCTTCGCTTTATTATGCGGCAAGAGTGCAAGAGTTGACCCTCGGCTTGTTCACGATCGCTCTTTCCATCGCCCTTCTTCCCACTTTTTCTGACCAAGCGGCCAAACAAGACATCAACGGGATGAAAAAAACGCTGGTTTACTCCTTTAAACTCGTCTTTTTGGTGACTTTTCCAGCCATGGTTGGCTTGTTGCTCTTGAATCGTCCGATAATACATGTGCTTTTTCAGAGAGGAGAATTTAACGAACAGTCCACGTTGATGAGTGCTTCCTGTTTGTTCTTTTTTGCCTTAGGACTTCCGTTCGTTTCCGGGGTGAGGATCATGGCACCGGCCTTTTATTCTTTAAAGGACATAAAAACCCCTGTGATCGTAGCTGCTTTCATCATGGGGTTATACATATTGCTTTCCGTTCTGCTGATGAATCCCCTTCGAGTAGGGGGCATCGCATTAGCTTTATCCATTTCATCGGTTTTTAATTTTGTTGTACTTTTTTATCTTCTGGAGAGGAAAATCGGACACATACACAAGAAGAGCATTTTGATCTCTGGCTTTAAATCAGCCATTTCTGCGGCAGGGATGGGAGGTGTTGTGTGGTGTTTTGTAAATAATTTTGATTTTGACCAGATGGTTTTCATCCAGAAATTTGGGATCCTTGCTGCCGCTGTTTCCATCGGAATCGTCGTTTATCTTGTTTTGAATCTTCTGTTTAGCCATGAAGATCTGAAGAGCCTCAAAGATGTATTCTCCAAAGATGAAATACTGAAAAAATAGGAATTGATGTGATAATCGTCCTGCAAAAAGTCAAGGAGGCTTCGGTTTCTGTCCAGGGAAATGTAGTAGGAAAGATCGAACGAGGGGTTTGCCTTCTTGTGGGCATCGAAAAGAAAGATACAGAGGAGGAGGCACAATACTTAGCTTGCAAGATCGCAGAGTTGAGAATATTCCCCGACAGTCAAGGAAAGATGAACCGCTCTTTATGCGATGTCTGTGGAGAAGTCCTGGTTGTTTCCCAATTCACGTTGGCGGGTTCCATCAAAAAAGGAAGAAGACCTAGTTTCGACAGGGCAGAGGAACCCTCTCGAGCCGAGCCCCTATTCCTCTATTTTGTGGAAAAAGTCAGAAGTTATGGTTTGAACGTCCAAACAGGAGTTTTTGCCGCATTGATGGAGGTTTCTCTGATCAACGATGGTCCTGTGACTTTTATCTTGCAGAAGAATAATTCTCTTAGCTGAACTTGACCTGGCTGACATCATGAAGGGCCTGAAGGGCTGGAGTCCTCACGAAAGAGCTGTTGTCCTCAGAGAGTTTTGTGAGCAGAACCAGTGATTTCTTCCCCCCAATCTCACCCAATACGATGACCAAGGTACGACGCACCTCGATGTTGGGATCATTCACCAAACTCTCGATGTATTTCACGGATGAAGTGTTTTTTTTCAATCCCAGAATTCGGAGGCACCCTGTTTTGACATACCAGGGAGGTTTGTGGAGGCTTTGATAAAGAAGGTTAAGATTGAGGTCTTCTCTGTTTGAGAGCTCCTCGATTATGAAGTTTCTAATGTCTTCACTCGGATCTTCGAGAGCTTGGATCAAAACCTCGCAAGCCCAATGTTCTTTGGATTTGGCGATTCCTTCGATGATTTTTAAACGGGTTTGTCTGTCCTTGGCTCCTTGGATTTTTTTCTGGGCTTCCTCCATCGAGGATTTTTTTCCAGATCTTTTCGGTTTGGTATCTTTGGGTGGCTTTTCCGTTTCAGAGAATAAAAATCCCGTTTTTTTGTCTGTCATCAGATCCGCTTGCCCTTTTTGGTTACGAGCTATTTATATAATAGATCGGAAAAAAGTGCAACCTGTTCAAGAGAAACCGTGCCAGCTTAGTCCGAAGATGACTTAGACCATGTCCAGGATATGGCCCATTTTTTCTTTTTTTGTTCTGAGGTAATTGATATTGGACTTGCTGGGAGGAATTTCAAGTGGAACGCGTTCGATGATTTCGAGGCCATAACCTGCAAGACCGATGAACTTACGAGGATTGTTGGTTATCAAGCGCAGTTTGTTCACCCCCAGCGAAACCAGGATTTGCGCTCCGATTCCATAATCTCTTTGGTCAGGCTTGAATCCAAGATGCCGGTTGGCTTCCACCGTATCCAAACCTTTGTCCTGCATGGCGTAAGCCTTTATTTTGTTTACGAGACCGATGCCCCTGCCCTCCTGGTTGATGAAGTACAGGATAACTCCCTTTCCTTCCTTTTCGACCATCTCCATCGCTCGATGCAGTTGGTCTCCGCAATCACAGCGGCTTGAACCGAATATGTCACCTGTTAAACATTGGGAATGTACGCGGACTAGAGTGGATTCGTCTCTCTCGATTTCTCCTTTAACCAATGCGATTTGATTTTCTCTGTGAATGGTATCTTCGAAGATAATCAACCGGAATTCACCATATTTTGTGGGAAGGGGTATTTCCTCGATTCTTTGGATCAAACACTCCGTTTTCATCCGGTATTTTATCAGATCAGCGATGGTTAAGATCGGGATGTCGTATGTCTGAGAATATTTTACCAGTTGGGGCATCCGTGCCATGGTTCCATCTTCATTCATGATCTCACATATGACAGCAGCATGTTTCAGGCCGGACATGCGAGCGATATCGATTGAGGCTTCTGTTTGCCCGGCTCTTTCGAGCACACCTCCGTCATTGGCTTCTAA
>Ga0114922_10004980_pt1 | contig 12280 bp, 9 predicted proteins | sample AartaG_FD_100975 | JGI IMG/M metagenome (GOLD analysis project Ga0114922, IMG submission 100975) | Deep subsurface microbial communities from Aarhus Bay to uncover new lineages of life (NeLLi) - Aarhus_00045 metaG | ecosystem: Environmental > Aquatic > Marine > Oceanic > Sediment | place: Aarhus...
CCTATTGATTTTCACAAGGAAGATGTTAACATAACTTCTTGCCGGACCGGAGGATAGGGCTCTGCAGGCGTGCAACCCGAGCGCCGAGTCCGGTGGCTAAACAACAGGTAGGGCTTGGTATATCCGAGCCCTTTCCTTATCCTGCTGGTAGCCCAAAATGCGAAAAACGCATTCCTGCGATGGAGATCATGCACAAATTCTTGTGAGGAGCCTTATGATTGAGAAAAATCAAGGGGAAACTATACTGTTGTATATGAGAATGTTGCATATAGCTGAATACTTACGACGATGCTAAAATGGACCGAATACAAACGAGTGATCGGAGCGCCGGAGTTGCTATTCGTTGCAGGCCGCACTCTCAAGCGCCAGGGAGTGAAATACACTACCATTGCCGCCTTGATTGGAATCGGCGCCATGGTGGCTGAACTCGTCGGTAATCGGCTGGGCTACGACTTTTCCGTGAGTAATGTAGGCGCCATACTGCTGCCCGCTGCCGTGGCGCTGTTCACCTTCGGGCTGGGCAATACCCTAGTCGCTATCTCCAATCTGTTCAGTTCGGACCGGATTCTGATGGCCGACGCCAATGCCATGAACCTCATGGAAGACCGTAAAAAAAGCGACATGGAGCAACATCTGGAAATACTCTGGGACCGTGTGTTTCGGTACGAAGTTGCCCTGCGTTCTGTTGCCGAGAGTTCGCAAGAAGCAACCGATAAAATGGGATTTATGGACACGGCGAGTTTCTCCATGAAAAATTCCCTGCCCCAGAAACTGGAGCAATCTCTTACCGGCTTTAATTTTTCGCTGTTGGAGGACTGGTACGACGGGGCGTATTTCACGCCGAACGATTGTAAACTGAAAGAGCAATTCGCCGCCCATCAATCCATTCGGGCCATTCGCCAAATGGTCGGCATCCCTCTGACGGTACAAATCAAGGAAGCGGTCTCCGGCCATCCCGATCCCTTATGGTTCACCCTTTCCATGCGCAAAATTGGCATGTGCGTCGGCAGTATGATCCATAAAATGAATAAAAAATATGTGCCTCCGACCGAGCCGGCCTATTTCAACGCTCAGCATTTCCTCTGGAATCATTCCCAAACCGATCAACTCATCAACGGCGATTTTACCGAAAATCCCGACGCCGTCCTGGAGGATATGCGTACCTCTCGCAAAGATATGATACGCCGGATCTTTTCGCCGGATCAAAAAGCGGCTCATCAGCAGATCTTCCGTATGTTTGGCCGGGATTACCGCAACGCCCTCACCTTGCGCCTGGACTATGATATCGAATTCGCTGCCGGGCTGTTGGACGATAAACCATCCGGCAATATCGAAGAGTTACAGGAAGTAGTCTGCTGCAAGGTGTATTCTCGAAAAAAACTAAAAAAGAAAACGGATACCGCAAAGAATCATCTACAGCAAATAGATGATTTTCTGCAAGCGAATCTACCGGAGATTCTCCAACGGCCCCGAACCCTGCGCGCCGTACGCACCGGCTTTCATATCAACCGATTTAAGATTCAAACCCTGATCCACCGGGATTCCCGAAAGGCGATGGACGTGACGCAAAACCGGATTGCCAAATCCGAAAACCGTTACTCCCAACGCCTCTGCCTCCTCCGCCAACATTACGAACTCACCCGCATCCAACTGTTCTCCTACGCCCGCATGATCGACGAACTCGGGGAATATCATTGAATAATGACGAATGACGAAATTCGAATGACGATTTAATGACGAATTATAAATAAAGAAATCAAGACGGGCAGCATACCTTCGTGAAGCGTAGGCATGTTCTAATCCACTGAATTTGTACTCTTCTAGCCATCTACGCATTTGCCCTTTTACCTATGGTGTCATTCCTTCGCAAGGCTCAAGGACAAGTCTGAGCCCTTCGCTTCGCTCAAGGGTAAACTGCGCGAAGAATCTCTTTTCTTAGCCGTAATCCGTAAACCGTAAACTATATTCTCTGTGGATTGTGGACTGCTCGCCGCCGCGAAGAGATTTGGCGTAGCAGGGAAGACTGCAGACTATTTTCAACTTCATGGAAACCGCAGCGTCAGCACCCACTTCTCCCAGCGCTTCTGAAAGGTAGTCAGGTCTTTTTCGTTGAGGATCTTCTTCAGCGTCTCGTAGCCGCTGGCGTCTTGCTTGACGTTTTTGGTGAATTCCTGATAGTACTTGGTGAGCAGATTTTTCTCCTGGAGGTAATAACACAGGTAGCGTGCCTGGGCGTAATTGTTGCCCTTGGTCATGTGATAAAACTGCCAGGACGTTGTCGAGAGAAGTTCCTGGAAAGAGGGTAACGTGCCGGAGCGGATTTCCTTCTGTAGACCGGCCAGCCGCCAGTTGGTAAAACCGACCAGCCGACCGTTCCTCGCCCCGCACTGCTCGTACAGCGATGCCAATCCCTCATTGAACCAGGACGGACATCTTGAAAAGTTGGAATCCATATAGGCGTGTACGATCTCGTGGCAGAGCGTCCCGCCGCCCGTAGCGATGTTCATGATCAACGCACCGTGGGCGTCGGAGCAGTAACCGTACGGTGTGTCGGGATTATCGTTGAAAATTTGTTTGGTGTATTTACGGTAACTGGCTTTATCTTTAAACAGCCAGATGTCATATATCTTGGCCGGCGATTTCGGGAAATAAAGTTTTTCTATGTGAGTGTAAAACCATTTTACCGTCTGTTCCGCCCGCATACGCACCCGCGCCGGCGATTCATCGCCGACCACTACAAACGGCGGCTGGATGACAAAGTTGAATCCTTTCGGTAATCTGGATTTGAGTTTCATTACGTGCTGGGCAAAGTCGGCATCCGTAAAGCCTTGCGCTGGTTTACCAACATTGATCTTGCCGGCCTTCAGAGCCATGCGAATTACCAGCCATTCGTTTTTCTTATACTTCAAAGGCCACAACTTGATAAACAACGAGCGTTTCATCCGCCGATACGCGCCCTTCGATTCCGCCGGCTCGTGATAGATCACCTCATCCGTTTTGGCGTCGTACCCGAGGACCAGGCGAAAGTGTTCGGACGTTTGAGATTGATCGTTATAGTGCATGCAAACAATCGACGGTATGCCTTTGTGCAGGTCGGCGAGTACATTGTTGAATTGACCTTCTACCTGTGTAGAGGCTTTGTTCGGATCGATCGGATGCCATACCTTCCCGACCTTAAAACCGATACGCCGGAGAACCTTCTCCATATCGCCGGTGATACAACCCCGCCCCAGCGCGGGATCCACGCCTGCCAGATCAAAAATCTGATCCTGGGTCACCGTATGTCCGAGCTTCTGCAGGGCCATCGCGATACACGCCTCGCCGCAAAAGTCCGGCTGCTGCCGAACGTGAGGAATCCCTTGGATCAATACGGATTTATCCTTCCCCTTGGCCGGTAACGATACCACCTCCCAGCATACTATACAGAACAGGGATAGGAACAGAATCCCTACCAGACATTTCAGGAATCGTTTTTGGCTCATTTTAACACCCCATTTCTATAGTTATTATAGAGTATTTTCAGTGAAATAGCAAAAAGAAAAGGTAGATAACTGCTTGTAATTACTGATTTTACATAAATTTTACAAAACAAGGCCAATTGGCCATTCCAGGCTTTGTTTCGAAGTTTTGTTTTTTTACTTTTTTCGCAAATAAATGTTGACAAATGGATTCTTTTAGAGTACTTTCATAAATGATACTTGGGAGAGTATCCTGATACCGGTGAGAGAGAGACGAGAGGATCATCTCTGCGCCGGTTTTTTTATGTATTTATATATAGTACGAAAGCCTTATCTAAGGTTTGGCGTACGTTTATTAAAGTCCGGAGAGAGAGAGTTTGTATATCTTCTCTGCGCCGGCTTTTTTTATGCTTACGTTTTGTAAGAGGTAGATAAAAAGCTTAAAGATGGCGCTTTATTACCCTATTGGAGTAAGAGGCACAGTGTGTCTCTCAATACGGGGGCCGCGCAGCCTTTTCGCACTCGGAGTGGTCTTTGCCACGCCCGTCCACAATCGGACATGGTGCTGTCTTCCGCTTTTTCCTCTTGCGTCATTATCCGTATTATGAATAGGTATATATAGATGTACTAACTCCATCATTATAGAAAGCGAGGCGAGCCATGCCAAAGTAAGCGGTTTTTCCAAAGAGCAGGTCGAGTTTTGTGCAAAGGTTGAAACGGTCTTGGCCGAGACGCATTGTGGACCGTCAGAAAAACACATTAACCTCCTTACGAATGAAAGGGGAAAAAAATGAGGATCACAAAACCAATTATCGTTCTGAGCCTGACCGGGATTTTTATGCTACCGACATTGTCATTTTGTAGTTACTCGCCATCTATCCTTAACTGGGTTCGATACGGCGACATAGATCAAGAAGTATCCAACGCTGAGGCAGCCATCTACTCCTTGGTGCCCGGCGCCACGATCACCCGAAGTACAACCGACAGCGCCGCCCAATTGGCATCCGAACTGTCCGGCAAGGATGTTTTTTTGATTAGCGAGTGTGAAGAGGGCATCTACCAAGGAGAGGGGACTATTTTCGCTCCCGTATTATCCGATTTCGTCTCCCAAGGAGGAGTCGTTATTCAGTGCAATAGCGGAATTTGGGGAGTGGATGTGCTGGGTGATGCAGGCCTGATGACGCGCAGCTATATAGGAACGACAGCAAGCGGAACAGGAACCCTGGAGTTACCGGGACATCCGTTGGCCTATGGTTTAGGAGCGACGGTCCAGATGGCGGACGCCACGGAATACTGGAGCACGACCGATCCCGATGTAGATATAGTGGTCAGTTATTCTCAGCCTAGCTATGGCGTTCTAATGTCCACTCAGGTTGGTAGCGGTTGGGTCATAGGGATTGGATATGACTATTTTGATCGCAATTCGGATGCAGATCGGATGATAGCCAATGCCGTGTGCATCCCGGAGCCGGGGATGATATGTCTGTTGGGGTTGGGAAGCATGGCTTTACTTCGGCGCCGGCGGAAGTGACGTTTAGTAAGATTGTTTTTTAGCAGGGTAGATGTCGGTGGCGGGGACTTCGACCTGTTTGCCTTCGATCATCAGGACGAGGGTTTGCTTTTTACGGCGGATTTTTAAAACCGTTCCGGTTCGGTTGAAACTCAGGGCATACACCGTATCTCCGGTCTGGACGGTTTTGACGAATTGCGCCTGCCGCCGGGCGAGGGTGGTGCCGGCGGCGGCTTCGGCGATCTGCTTCCGTAACGTTTCCGCCAGTTCGTTCCAGGGTTTGGGGGCGTTTTGCGCTTCGGTCATATAGTCATTCAAAATATCGCGAACCTTACGCAACGTTTTTTCGATTTCGGCGTTGGCCTGGTCCATGAGTTTGGCGCGTTCGGTTTCGGAGCGTTGGAGTCGTTGATCGGTGAGGATATACATGCCCTGGGCGGCTTTGAGTAAGGCCTGGGCGTGTTTACGTTTTTCTTCTGCGTGGGCGCGGGTGGCCTGAACCTGATTGATCAGATCCGAGGTACGATCCTTTCTTCGATTCAGCAGGGAACGAGCATGATGAATCACGTTCGACGCCATCCCCAATCGTTTGGCGATCTCGAGAGCGTTACTGCTGCCGGGCGTGCCGATCTCGAGCTGAAAGGTCGGCCGGAGCGTATCGAGGTCGAACTGCACGGAGGCATTCTCGACACGAGGAGTCGAATAAGCATAGGTCTTCAATTGATCCAGATGGGAAGTGGCGACGACTTTACAGCCGCCGGTGCGCAGTTGGTCGAGGACGGCCATGCCCAGAACGCCTGCTTCGTTGGGTGCGGTCCCGGCGCCGAGTTCATCGAGCAGGACAAGGGAATACTGATTCGCGCCGTTGAGGATGCGCACCAGTTGCTGCACGTGGGAGGAGAAGGTACTGAGACTCTGCTGGATACTCTGCTCGTCGCCGATATCGGCAAAGACCTGGCGGTAGATGCAGATGCGGGATTCCGCCGTGGCGGGGATGTGCATGCCACACTGGGCCATGAGAGTCAGGAGGCCGATGGTTTTCAAGGCCACGGTTTTACCGCCGGTGTTGGGACCGGTCAAGAGCAGCAGATCGAAATCCTGTCCCAAACGAACATCGATCGGTACAACGTGCGACAAGGCTTGGTCAATGGTACAATTGTTTTGTTTGGCGGCCCAGAGAATCAGCAGCGGGTGGCGGGCCTGGTGGAGTTGTAAAAACGTTCCCGGTTGAATTTGCGGAGGCGACATGACGAAGGTGATGCTGAAGCGCGCTTTGGCAAACGTCAGATCAATCTGGGTGAGTTTTTTTACATTTTTCAGGATGAGGTCGCGATGTTCGAGGACGGCCTTGGTCAGGGTCCAGAGAATTTGCCAGACCTCTTTTTTTTCCTGCGATATGGTATCTTCAAGTTCGTTGCTGAGTTCGGCAAGCCCATACGGTTCGACGTAGAGGGTGGCGCCGGAATTGGAGCGGTCGAGGATGATACCTTTCAAATATTGTCGGTAGTTGGCTTTGAGGGCGACGACGGCGCGGCCGTTGCGAGTGAGAAATTTATCGTTCTCGACGGCATTGCGCATCTCGGGCGTCGAAATGATCTCACGGAATTTCTGTTGAATCGCGGCGCCGAGTTGACCTATTTTCTGGCGAATTTCTCGCAGCGCCGGCGAGGCGTCGTCGCGCACGGTATCGTCACCTTCGATGCATTTGTTAATCGTTTCGACCAGCGAGTCAAAGCGAGACAGATGTTCGCCCAGCAGGTGAAGGTGCGCATACTTCTCAACGTCGAGAAAGGCGAAAAAGTCTTTCAGTCTGCCGCAGACGCCGACGGTGTCGCGAATATCCAGTAATTCGCGAGGTTCCAGAACGGATTGTTTTTCGCCGATGTGGGTTAAGGCGTGTCGGATATCCCGGATGCCGGCCAGCGGAATGCGGATATCGTTTTCGAGCAGTTTTTTGATCTCGGTGGTTTCGCCGAGGCGTCGGGTGATCCATTCGGCATCCCAGGACGGATACAGACTGCGGGCGGCCTCGGCGCCGAGCCCGCTGCTGGCGAAGGAGGCTAACAACTCCTGTAAAGACTCAAATTCCAGGACATTCAGAGAATGTTCATCCATTCGCTTGGGCGACATTTATATACTCTCCTGCCCGCTCGTGAACAAAACGACGGCCGTTTCGTGAATCGTAACCGTAAGGAATTTTTATCCGCAAAACGTCTCGCCGGGTAGGTTAACCGGATGATGCAATAATTACGTCAACCTCTAAAAATTGATTTTTCCAAGCCCCGACCGTAAGTTTCCAAGCCCCGACCGCCTGCCCTGCGTAGCCTTAGCGAAGCGGGGTGAGGTAGGAGACGAATTCGATAACGAATTCAAAGGACTGAAAACGCTTTTTTTTCTTTGAAAACGGATTTTGGCGGCAGCATGGTCAGTTCACTCCTTTGACACGCATGTGTATTCCATAGAGTGAATCCTTCGCCGTAATGAATAGAGTGCGACGGTCTGTGCCGCCGAAGCAGACGTTCGCCGTCCAGCCTTCCTCGATGGGAATCTGCTCGATCGGTTCGCCCTTCGGATTAAATATGGTTACGCCTCTGCCGGTCAGGTACACGTTACCTTCGTTATCGATAGTCATACCGTCGGAACCCAGTTTGCAAAAGAGCTTTTTATTCGTGAGCGTGCCGTCCTTTTTAATGGTATAAACATATGTTCTTTTCGCCCTAATATCAGCCACATAGAGTTTTTTGCCGTCGGGCGTACCGACGATGCCGTTTGGCTGCACCAGGTCCGTCGCGACTCGCGTAAGCTTTTTACGATCCGGGGATAAATAATATACATGTTCGCCGTCCTGCTCTTTCGGGCCTCGCTGCCAGTATTTCCGTTTGTAATACGGATCGGTAAAGTAAATTCCCCCGGTTTTGGGATGAATCCAAAGATCATTGGGACCGTTGAGCAGTTTGCCCTGGTACTCTTGAATCAGAACGGCGACGTTACCCTTGGGATCAATCGACCACAATTGATTTTTTTCGTCCGCACAGGCCAGTAAGTTCCCCTTCTTGTCGAAATAAAGACCGTTCGACCGTCCCGCCGGTTTCATAAACACCGAGAGCTTATTATCGACGGACCATTTCATAATCCGATCGTTCGGCTGATCCGTGAAAAACACGTTCCCTCCGGCATCGACCGCCGGACCCTCCGTAAAGATAAAACCGTCGGCTAGTAATTTTACCTTCGCACCCGGCGCGAGTATCGATGTACGTTGGGCCGTATCGGAGCCTTGTGCGTTTCCCGTCGTAAACTCTCCCACTGCCGGTAGAATAAATACCAGCATTAGAACATAAATTTTATACGCCATGAGTGTTTCCTGTTTTAGGCACTCTAACAAAACCTCTGTTATGTCACCCTGAGCGGAGCGAAGGGTCTCCATTCGGCCTTATGAACGAGATTCTTCGCTTCGCTCAGAATGACAGCCCTACGGTACCGTAGTTTTGGTAGAATGACGTAGTTGTTAGGTGTATTGGTTACGTACTACGCTACTTCTGATTTCTTCTTGGGCTTGACCCGCTCCACCCGCGCCGCAAAATCGTCAACCTCCCATTTCTTCTCAAAGCCGACGATCATCGCATTCACGCTGCCCAGGTTCAGCACAAAATCCAACGCCTCGTTACGCAGGGCGTCGCTGTCGCGGTATTTGCCCTCCCCCACCAGCTTCATCCCGATGATCCCCTTGCCCGCCTTGTGTATCTGCTGCAATACCGGTACGACAACCTCCGGTTTACCGTCCATCTTGTCGCCCGTATGATTGATACGGGCGTGCACCACGTCCACCCACGGCTCTTTCGACGCCTGCGATAACGCCTGCAAATTGTGGAACGACATCCCGTGCGCGCGAATCATTCCTTTCTTTTTCAGCTTGGCCATGTCGTTCATATACACTTCCAGTTCTGACGGCCACTTCTTGGAGGTGACGCAGTGCAACTGTAGAATATCGATGTAATCCGTCTTTAATTCTTTCAGAAATCGCTGCACCAGCACCTCCGCCGCCGGCCGCTCCTGCTCCGGGATCCCACGGGGGCGGAACCAGATTTTCGATACCAACGCATATTTCTCCCGGGGGATACCCTTCAACGCCGGTATCACGTACGGATGCGAACCATACAAATCCGCCAGGTCAAACAGCCGAACGCCCTGATCATACGAAAAACGCAGCAGAGTCTCGAACTTCTCCTTACCCAGCTTCGTCTGATTCGACTGCCGATTCCCTCCGCGCATTCCCGTTCCGAATCCTACACGCGACACCTTGATCTTGCTCTTACCGAGAGTGACTGTATCATAGGGCCCGAATTTCGTCGGCGGCTTTGGCTCCGCACCCGACAACAATTCCGATCCCAGCAACAGACCCCCTACTCCCGCTGCCGATTGCTTCAAAAACTCACGTCGCTGAATTTTCATTTTCTTGAACTCCTCTATCCCCCCGATCCATTATCCTGATCGCTACGTTTCTATCCACGCAGACAATACCATAAAATAACCGAAATCTCCTGCCCTTGCAAATGATTTTATGAATAGCCCATCATGTTCACATTCAACCTAACTATAGAATATATAATACTTTACCTCCTCTCACAACTCACAACCCACAACTCACAATTTTTTTTCCCTTGTTTCCCTACGCCATCTTTGATACCTTAATTATATGGCTACCATTCGAAAAAAGCACGTATCCGGCTTCACCCTGATCGAATTATTGATCGTTATCGCTATCATCGCCTTATTGGTCGCAATATTAGCTCCCGCACTTTCCAGTGCCAAAGACTTGGCCAATACCGTCTATTGTCTCAATAACCTCAGAAACATCGGCTTCGCCATGAACTCTTACGCCGACGCCAATAAAGAATGGATCCCCCGCGCCCTGGATAACGATGAAGCTATCTGGCTCTTTGTCTTTATGCCCCATATCGGCGGCGATTTCAAAAAAAAGCAGGATTATCGAGAAGTCAAATATTATCAATGCCCCGCCTTCCCCCGGGATAACGACAGTAAAAATCAACGCAGTAACACCCAACAAACCGTCGATTACGTCATCAATGCCTGGGACCTGGATAATCCTGGTTTGAACAGTAACCAAGGCGGCGAACAGGTGGACCGTCCCACCAAACGCAGTGCCATAAAATATCCCACGGATTTGATTTATATGGCGGATAATTCCACCGGTCCCCTGCGTCCCGTCATTCTCAATAAATACGAATTGATCGTAGCCTCCGAATTAAATATTCTCGACGTCTGGTCGAAATACCTGTTACCCGGCGCCAACCGGGAGCAGAATAATTTGCATCGTCGCGTCGCGCCCGACCGACATCGCCGCGAAGGATGTAATAACCTTTTCTTTGATGGCCACGCCAAATGGCTTCACACCGACCAAAACACCACCCTGCTATGGGCCGGTGTACCCGATACCCCCTAACTTCTTAAAGCCCCCGCTGCTAAGCGGGGGACAGAATGCCAAATTATTACGATACGCCAAAGAGCCACAAGCGATACAGGCTGAAAACGAAGGGCTCAGAATGACAACGAGTGAGGTTTTGTTAGAGTGCCTTATTACGGATGCGTAAGATTCGGCGCCCACATGGAGGGCTTGATCTCAGGGACCTTGCCTGCGGCATTAAATGTCTCACGCACCGCCCGGCCAAGCTGCTTGGAGAGCCTTGACACAGTATCAGCATGAGACGGATCGCCCATAAGATTTGTCAACTCGCGCGGATCGGCGTCATGATCGTAAAGTTCGCAACCTTTGTCGCCCTGAGCCCATTCGGTATATCGCCATCGCGGCGTTCGCAGGCTGTAGCCATAGTAACGCTGACCTTTGCCCGCCCCTCGCGAGACCTGCGTGATAGCCCAACCACGCCCCTTGGCACGCGGATCCTTCAGTATCGGCGCCAGGCTCTGGCCCTGTAGATTGCCTGGCGCCTTCACATTACAGAGTTCCGCAAGTGTCGGATACAGATCGATCAGACCAACCGGTGTATCCGCCACGCCGCCCTTGACGCTCATAGTGGGCGCGGCAATGATCAACGGCACTCTGGCGCTTTCCTCGAATAGACTCCTCTTCTGCCACAATCCATGCTCGCCCAGGTGATAGCCGTGGTCGCTCGTGAACACGACAATCGTGTTGTCCGCCAGACCGAGACGGTCCAGGGCGTCGAGCACAAGGCCGACCTGGGCATCCATGAACGTAGTGCTCGCATAATAAGCCTGCACGCATTGACGACGCAGATCGTCGGTCAGCTTGTCCTGCTCCCTCTTGTAACTACCCAACGCAGCCGCCGGCATATCCTCCTGATCGGCTTTAATGCCCCGAACCACCGGCATCTCCTTCTCCGGATAGCGATCGAAATACGGTTTCGGAGATACGTACGGCGTGTGCGGTCGATAGAATCCAACCGCCAGAAAGAACGGCCTATCCTTCTGCCTCGCGCAGCGTTTCAGAACCCACTCGGCGTCGGCTGCGAGAAGGCCATCGGTATGGTATTTATCGCTCCTGGGTGAAGCGTACCAGCTCAGCGTCCCGCCGAACTGACCGGGCTTGAGACTGAAAATATGCGGTTCTTCTTCCAGACAATCGCAGCCGGCCGGATTCAACTCCAACTCCCAGGACCCCGGATCGTCATGACCGTTGGTGCCGATGGATTTCGGTACGTTGTAGTGATACAGCTTGCCGATCCGACCGGCGAAATATCCTTCGAGTCGAAAGGATTGTGGCAGACTGTGATGCGACGGGATCGTCTGGCGGAAAATCTGTGAGTTTGCCAGTATGCCGGTGGTGTTCGGATACAGACCCGTGAGCATCGAATTTCGGCTCGGACCGCACAATGGGAACTGACAGTACGCATTCTCGAAACGCACCCCGCGCTGGGCCAGCCTGTCGATATTGGGCGTCTCTACCTTCGGATGACCGTAGCAGCCTATGGAGTTGTTCAAATCGTCGGAAATCAGAAACAGAACGTTCGGCCGATTCGCCGACCGGGCCTGACCATGAAATCCCAATAGAATCACAATCAGCAACAGCAATCGACCGGTCAATGCACCTGCTCTGCCGCGGGCACAACGATGAATCGTGTTCCGCTTGTCCTCAGTCCGCAGGATGGGAGGCTCGATGATTCGACTCATGGCTTGTACTCCTTCATTTTGTTGGATACGAGATTTAAGGTTCTGCTCCAAAAAAGTTGGTTAAATGTAGTTGCATCTACAGCCTCTAACGAGGCTGGAGTTTTTCGCTCCTTCGCTTTGCTCGAGGACAAGTTTGAAGCCGCCGGCA
>Ga0114922_10004981_pt1 | contig 12280 bp, 10 predicted proteins | sample AartaG_FD_100975 | JGI IMG/M metagenome (GOLD analysis project Ga0114922, IMG submission 100975) | Deep subsurface microbial communities from Aarhus Bay to uncover new lineages of life (NeLLi) - Aarhus_00045 metaG | ecosystem: Environmental > Aquatic > Marine > Oceanic > Sediment | place...
GCTCGGTGTTACGTCGCAGGACTAACCCGCCAGACGGGGTTGATCGAATCCCCGGTTAATGCCGAAAAGAGGGCCGTTCTGCTAGGCGAATGAGAGCGCCCGCAATTGTGCAGAAGCAAGGGTATATTGATTCTTGGACAAAAGGGGAAAACGAGGCTTCCAGCGCCCAGATAAGTTAAGCCAACAGGCTTGTATCAAGAGGTTCGGCAAGTATAAGCAGATTCAGCACTTGAAGAAGGAGGTTCTTTTGTGGCAAGAGTGATGGCAAGCGATGAAGTTCAATGGGCAAATCCGGGCGCCCTCGGGTTAGCTGGATTCGGTCTCAACACTATTCTGTTGCAGATACATAACATCGGTTTGATTGATAGCATCCTACCCCTCATATATGGATTCTTCTGGGGAGGAATAGCTCAGGTTATCGCCGGCATAATCGATGCTCGGCGAGGCGACACCTTCGGGCTGACCGCATTTACTTCCTACGGCCTGTTCTGGATAGGGTTGAGCTTTGCCTTTCTTCTGGAGTGGACCGGTGTTGTTGCGCTGGATGGTCCCGGACTGGCCTGGCTGTGTATAGCCTGGGGCATATTCACCGCCTACATGACGATTGGTACGTTCAAGATCTCCAGAGTGCACATCTTTGTATTCGCGAGTTTGACCGTACTCTTCTTCTTGCTTGCGGCGCACTTCTATGTGGGTCTGCCGGCCATAATCCCTGGAATAGAGGGGCTTTTCTGTGGTGCTGCAGCAGCCTATGGCTCGGCGGCTGTTGTTTTGCATGACAAGTTTGGAAGGTGGGTGTTCCCCATCGGCGTCATTTCAAAATAGGATTGGTGCAAGTGTAGTTTCATTTCTTAAACAGTAAGCAGTTGGAGGCGCATCTGGTCTCGGGTCATATGCTCGGTGGCATTGTTCTACACACAAGGCAGGCGTGATGCCTTAATAGAGGAGGGTACCGAGCCTCCGGCGGTGGCAGTTATCCTTCCGCAGCCCAGTGACCTCCGAGACTGAGCCAATATGGCCAAACCAATCTGCCATCGCCGCCCACTTTGTCGTTACCTGCTTTTCTCTGCTCGCATGGAGGAAGCCCGTTTGGGCATCTTCTCAATGACGTTGAGACAAAGCATCGACTCGGCATCAATTGCGAGGCGTGTTGGATCACACTGCAGCGAACAGTGGCCCAAACGTGTTTGGTCCAGGCGTTGGGAATCTCACTCCACCAAGCGCTGTTTCTTCTTCTATCACACTGCCTCCAGAAGTACGGTACTTCTGGACGCGTGCAAGGACTTTGGGGCAAGACCAAAGTTCTGGCGGGATTAGAGCCCAAGACCGATGAGGGATATCTTGGTAATTGCTACAGTTGTGATAGAGAAAGAAATCAAGGAAGAAGGAGGTGACGTCAAATGGCTAAGGTGAAGGTAGCTGATGCAACGACCGAGGGGACTACGGAAGCGGTTGAGGAACTATTGAGAGCCCCTACGGTGGTCCCAAAGGAAGGCTTGGCTGGAAGGTGGGCGGTACTTTCTGTGCTGGCCAGGGCAGCCGACGAGCCCAAGTTCTTGGCCCACATGGCGGATGACCCGGACGAAGCTCTCAGGGAGTATTACACCTTGACCCCGGAGGAGAAAGCCGCTTTGGCGAGCGGTGATATCCAGAAGATCGAAGGCTGGGTTGGCAAGCTGGACAAGCGGCTGGCGACCTGGCTGTGGTCCCGGCTGTGTCAGGAGAAGTGGTAAAGCGAGGGACATGTAACTATGGCACGCGCACAACTATCGGGCAAAGAGCTACGGGTGTTGGAAACCGCAAAGCCCGCACCTGGTGAAGTACCTGGCTTGCAGTCTGCCCTGGAGGAGCTAAGGAAATCCGCTACGACCGATTGTCGTCCGCCGGTAGACATGGCCCTCAAAATGGAAGACACAGGCGTAGCCAAGGTAAATGGAAATCTCCTTTCCATCTCGCTTCTTGGCATACTGGCGGGGTTCTTCATTGGTCTGGGAGCCATGTTCTGCACCCTCGTGACTACTGACATCAATGTCGGCTTTGGCCTAACCAAGTTGCTAGGTGGGCTAGTGTTCTGCTTAGGACTTGTTCTTGTGGTGGTAGCCGGGGCTGAGTTATTCACCGGCAACGCTCTAATGATAGGCAGCCGCATCAGTGGCAAGATCAAATTGACTCAAATGCTGAAGAATTGGGGCGTAGTCTACTTCGCCAATCTCATCGGGTCATTACTTCTGGTACTCATAGTCTTCTACAGTCAATTCTGGACGCTGGATGCCTACAAGGTGGGTGCCAATGCCCTGCTAATCGCCAATGCCAAAGTCAGCTTGGCCTTTTGGCCCGCTTTTGCGCGGGGTATCCTGTGCAATGCTCTGGTCTGCTTGGCTGTCTGGCTCTGCTTTGGGGCTCGTACCACCGTTGACAAGATATTCGCCATCGTCTTCCCAATAACTGCCTTTGTGGCTTGTGGCTTTGAACACAGCATTGCTAACATGTATTTTATTCCCATGGGCATGGCTATGGTCGGACAGGGCGGAGTTCTCGAAGCTGCTGGTGTAACCGCCGGCCAGGTAGCCAATCTCAGCGCTGTCGGTTTCATCGGTAATCTCGTCCCAGTTACTCTAGGCAACATAGTCGGTGGCACTTTCGTGGGCAGCATTTATTGGTTCGCATATCTTCGTCAGGAGCGTGCTGATGAAGCGGTAGCTGCTAGACCACTGATGACGAAGGTCTTCTCTAAGCTCCGTCTCCAACCCCAACAGACGCCCTACCCGGATGCAGAGACAAGCGGCCTGGTATCAGTATTGGCTAGAGCGAGGGACGACAACGCCTTCTTAGCGAAGCTGGCAGATAATCCTAAGCAAGCTCTCAAAGGGTACAAGCTAACTTCAGAGGCAAAAGCAGCTCTGCAGAGCGGGGACATCCGCTGGCTGGAATCCAGAGTCGGCGTATTGGATGAACCACTGCGCACCTGGCTTACTTCCCGTCTCTCCCAAGAGAAGTGGTGATGGCCTAAACCCCCCCATCACCACTTCTCTGATGGGGGCGCAATCACGAGTTCCCTTGTTTCCTACTCTTGCGCTTTCCTGATTCAGCTTGAGGTAGGCTCTTGGCTAGCTGTTCGAGGCGCCGCCGCTGCCTTTCATCAAGCGAAGTTGGTGTCACTACCCGTACCTTAATCAGTTGGTCACCCCTACCTCGTCTGCCGAAATGAGGGATGCCCTTATGTTTGAGGCGGAAGACCTCCCCTGTTTGAGTGCCCGCGGGGATTCTAAATGCAACATTGCCTTGAAGCGTGGGCACCACCACCTCAGCTCCCAGGGCGGCTTGAGCGAAGTTTAGCGGCAACTCATAGACGATATCATCGTCATGGCGCTGAAAGATCTTGTGAGCCCTAGTAGAGACTACTACGCTAAGCCGCTTTGGGGTTTTCCCCTGTTCTCCAATCTGTCCCCTGGTATCGATATGCAGTTGGCAACCATCCTCAACGCCGGCTGGTATCTTTACTGGTGTAGGATGCACCTGATGTATTTCCCCTGTACCACGGCAATCTGGGCATATTGCTGAATCCGGCGTTGGACTTCTACCTGAACCATCACACGAACGGCACACTTCACTGGTTCTTATCTTGATCGTCTGCTCACAGCCAGAAGCGGCCTGTTCCAGTGAGAGACTGACCACATACCGAATATCATCTTCGTGCGGCATGTCATAATTGTAAGGTATATGCGCAGTTCAGACAATCCGTCACTTCAGTCGCCAAATTCAATGGTGATCAACATAAGATGTCTAAGTCGATCGAAGCATGCTGAGTGACCGGCTGAACACTTCGATTGTCGTAGACTGGCCACTCCGCCGCTAAATTTTGCGCGTACCCGCCGATGATGTTACCACAGTAATGATCAACTGGAGAAACAAGGGTAGGATTAAACGCAACTGGTGAGTCGTGATACTTTTATTTTCACCCAACAGGTGTGCCATAATATAAAGGCAAGCACGCTTTCACCGCAACCAAGCCAAGTCGGGGCCAGTGAAAATATGACCGAGATTCCCAGTAGAGACCATTTGCAGCGCAAGGAAAGCCCTCAGCTAAGAGTCATTGAGCAGCTGGTTCGGGCCAAAGCGACGAGTGGCATTCGGAGCCCTCATTTCTGGGTAATTGCGGGTTTGGTGGCGGCTTTCGGCTACGTCTATTATGGTGTTTTGAGCGCTTTTCACGACGTATATGTCATCTTGTTCTTTTATCCCCTAATATACGCTGCGATCGTCTATCGGTTGCGTGGGGTGACGGTCAGCGGCCTCGTTTTTCTTGGCATCTTGTTACCCCATGCCCTGTTTTTTTCTTACGATTTCTATTCGCTGGCGAGGTCGCTTCTATTTGCTGCCTTTGCCTTTCTTGTCAGCGGCCTGGGTGCGACTCTGTTAAACTACTTGGAACGGCAAATGGAGGCCTATGACGAGATACTGTCCCTCAACGAAGAGCTGAACAGCTACATCGAACGTCTAGAAAGTACTCAGAGGCAGCTCATCCAGGCGGAGAAACTGAGCGCGCTTGGTCAGCTCTCTGCCTCCGTGGCTCACGAGGTTAACAACCCCTTGGCCGGGGTCTTGGTCTATGCCAAGTTGCTGTCGAAGAAGATGGGCAGCGGCCCCTTTGACAAGGAGGAAGCTCTGAGTAATCTGTCGAAGATCGAGTCAGCGGTGAGTCACTGCTCGCGGATAGTACGCGGTCTTCTTGACTTCGCCCGCCAGTCTGCGCCAGTGTTACAGCCAGTAGCGGTGAGTAGCATCATCGACCAGGTGATGTCCTTGGTTGGTCACCAAGCTGAGATGAAGAAGGTTGAAGTGACCAGAGATGAGATGTCGTCGCTGCCACCGATAATGGCCGATTCCGGACAACTCCAGCAGGTCTTTGTGAATCTAGCGCTCAATGCCATTCAGGCAATGCCCGATGGTGGCAAGCTGATGATCCATACCTCATTGGGCGACGATAACTGCGTCAGGGCAAGCTTTCAGGATACTGGTCATGGCATAGCTCCCGAGAACATGGAAAAGCTGTTTGTCCCCTTTTTCACCACTAAGGAACAGGAAAAGGGGCTAGGCTTGGGGCTCGCTGTATCCTACGGGATCATTGAGCGCCATGGCGGCAGGATTGAAGTCAGCAGTGAGGTTGGAAAGGGAAGCAGCTTTACCGTTCATCTGCCAGTTCATAGGGGCGAAGTCGATCAGCCCGCTCCGCGAAGCCAATAGACACCATTTTCAGCTCTCCACAGACAGAGTTCTCTGAACGAAAACCACGGAGGTGCAATAGGCACGTGAGCCCGTCAACTAGGGAGTGTTCTAGACGCGTCACCTATTTGAAGGACAGATTTAACAGATGCGCAGAGCAGGAAATACAGGGGTCATAGGCTCTGACTAGCATCTCCAGAGTGTGTCTGATCTCATCCTCAGGGCGGCCAAGTATGATTGGCACCAGACCTTCCATATCTTTCTGGATGTTGTTGTGGTTCTGATTGGTGGGAATAATGCAGTTGGCGCTGGTCAATGTGCCGTTCTTGTCATAGGTATAATCGTGGAACAGGATGCCCCGTGGGGCTTCTACCGCTCCGATACCCCTCCCCGCCCGGACCTGCACTCCGTTGTTCTCCTCCTTTAGTCCCCTGGCCAGTATCTGGTCAACAAGGTTGATGCTATCCTCCACAGCGTGTACCGACTCAACCAGCTGAGCCACGGTTATCATAAAAGGATTGTGGCAGGGAGCACTCAAGCCAAGTTCCTTAGCGGCGGTCTCGGCACGAGGTAGCAGTTGGTCATGGTTGTTATTGAAGCGCGCTAGGGCTCCTACCATGTACGAATCTCGCTTGTTCTTGGTGAACTTGGCGGTGGAGTGAGGAACGCAGAACTCATTGGTCACTTCGAGGTATTTGTCCAGAGGGGCGATGCCAGCATCGGTGGAGGCTATCTGCCCGCTGATAAAGGCATACTCCTTCGGGTCTTTGAGGGCAATATACTCTGTCTCCCGAGTGAAATCTGGAATGCTTAAGGTCTTGAACAGTTCTACAGTGGCATCAAGGTCAGCCAGGGCCTGCTCAAGTCTGGCCTCAATGGCCTTAAGCTCGCTGAGTTCGGGCAGTTTGGCAAAGCCTCCCACCATACAAGAGATGGGATGAGTCTTCCTGCCCGCCAGGAGTTCAGCAAGGTTGTAGGCCAGCTTTTTTAGCCGTAGTGCCATCAGCACTACGTCCTTGTGCGTTTCCACCAAGGGAAAGACACTGCCTACCCCTAAGAAATCGGGGGCAGCAAGGAAGAGGATGTGCAGTATATGACTCTCTAGCATTTCAGCGTTGAAAAGGAGCTTGCGGAGGAGTATGGTTTGCTCCGATGGCTGGATGCCGAAGGCAGCTTCGGTGGCCTGTATCGAGGCGGTAGTATGGGAAATGGAGCAGATGCCGCAGATTCGAGAGGCGATAATAGGAGCGTCCACATAGTATCGGCCACAGAGCATGACCTCGAACAACCGAGGTGACTCGGGAACCTCCCATCTCAGTTCCTCGATTTTGCCATCCCGGGCATTCAACACGATATTGCCATGCCCCTCGACTCTGGTCACCTGATGAACGTTGATATTGACCTGTGTCACTTGGTCACCTCCGCATACGTATTGTAAATCTTGAACCTCTCAACCGCCTGTTCTACTGTGAGGCCATATTTCTGAAGTATGTCCTTCTCTGAGTCAATGTTGGGGTCATCGACCAAGCCGCGGCAGCCCCAACAGAACCGGCCACTGGTGACGCATATGGCATTGCAGCCAGCTCTTGTTACCGGTCCGAGGCATGTCATGCCCCTTTCAAAAACGCAGACGTTGCCAGCCATCTTACACTCGACGCAGACAGGGTGGCTGGGTATGTCAGGCTTCTTGCCCAGTAACAGTGCCTTGACCACTTTGAGAAGCTCGGCAGTATCTATAGGGCAGCCCCTTACGTAGTAGTCTACCGTTACCACCGCGTCTGCCGGACGGGCAGGAATGGTATCGTAATACTTGGCGTCTTTCCCGTAGACTGTCCGCAGCGCCTCCTCCATCGGCACGTGGTTCTTCAAGCAATTGATTCCTCCAATGCAGGCGCAGGCACCGAGGGCGACAACAACCTTAGCCTGGTCACGTATTCCTTGCAGTCGTTGTATCTCCGACTCCCTGGTTATGCTCCCCTCGATGAAGGCAATATCGTAGTCATCGTCCCTCTCTGTCTTGACCTCCCTGAAATTGACGATATCCACCGCGTTGAGCAAATCGATAACCTGTTCTCCGTCAAGATTGAGTGCATCTAACTGGCATCCTTCGCAACCGGTGAAGTCAAAGAATGCAACTTTCGGTTTCATTACACTGCCTCCCTTAGATTTCTCAGTTGGGCGAGAGTGAATACTGGCCCCTCCTGGCACACATAGACACCGTTGATCTGGCAATGTCCGCACTTGCCCACGCCGCACTTCATTCTTCGCTCTAGTGACATGATTATGTTCTCATCGGGAATATCTTTTTTCTTGAGCTCACCGATGACAAACCGGTACATAATAGGTGGTCCCACCACCACGGCCATGGTCTTCCTGGGGTCAATATCGACCTTTGGGATAAGGGTAGTAATAACACCCACATTTCCCTGCCAACTATCGTCTCCTCTGTCTACTGTCTCATGGAACTCAATCTCCGGATTCCGAGACCACTCGGCAAGCTCATCAAGAAACAGCCGCTCCGCTGGTGACCGGGCTCCGAAAAGTAAGACGGCTCTGCCGAAAGAACTCCTGCGGTCGAGTACATACTGTACTAGCGACCGCAGGGGGAAGAGGCCGATACCTCCAGCTATGAGTAGCACGTCCTTGCCTTCAAGAGCCTCGAGTGGAAAGCCGTTGCCGAAGGGGCCGCGAACGCCCACAATAGCTCCCTTTTCCAGGCCATGCAGGGCATTGGTCACGTTGCCGACATTTCTTATTGCCAGCTGGAAGGTCCCGTCTTTGGTTGGGGATGAGGAGATGGAGATTGGTGACTCGCCGATGCCCATAACTGAAACCTCGGCAAATTGGCCAGGCCGCTGCCCCAGAGCTTTGCCATCCTTGAACCTGAACTCGAAGACCTTCTCCTTCGGAGTCAATTCATCCACCTTCACGAGCTCAGCGGGCCGAGGGGCATATAGCGCGGTATCCGGCCTGACTGCCATGGCTTTCCGTGTGGCCGCTTCTTTGAGCCCGGCTGACTCCGCCAGGGCATTGAAGGCCTCTAACGGGCTGGCGATATCGGCCAGGCAGGCGGTGGCGCACCGACCACAGCCGACGCAGCCAACCATGCCATATCTCTCAACAATGTATTTCCCTTTGCGGAATATTCGATGCCGGAACCGGCTGGCCTTGTCGTGCCTGAAGTTCTCTCCCGTGGCTACCTTGGCAAAGTCGACCAACATGCATCCATCCCACTGGCGGGAGCGTTCTCCCTCTTTCAGGCTTAGCGACACTTCGTCATGGACATCGAAACAGAAACAGGTAGGACACACCATGACGCAGGAGGCGCAACTAAGGCAGGCTTCAGTCCTCGATTCCCAGTATGGGTCATCGTAGCTCTCCTCCAACAGCTTGGGCAATCTTTCCTTGGCCACATTAAGAGAGAGCTTGTATTTGGCCAACGCCTCGTCTCTCGCAGCTTTCTGTCTGACTATCTCACTGCCGGTTGGTTCCCTTGCTTGAGCATACTTCGCAAGAAGTTCGGCTCCCTTTTCTGAGCCTACGGCGACCATGTAGTCGTCACCAATATCCGTGAGCAACAAGTCAAAACCTGTTTCGGTCAGGCGAGTATCCATGCTAGGGGCAAAGGATTTGGGCGACGGATTAAGGCAGTCGACCGCAATGATGATGGTGTTCTGCCGTCTGGCAATGTAATTGGGGTCGGGATTGGTAGCCATGAAAGCCTCATCTAATAGCTCAATGGCCTTAACGTCGTAGGGGTGGACGCCGATGATAGCTCTGGGGAGGGCTTCAGTCATCGGCTCAACCTGTGCCTCGTCTCCGACCTTGAACTTAAGCAGGGTTTCTTTTGCCGGCAAGAGATACTTGGTAGGTGGCATTACCGTAACGTCGTAGTCGAGGCAGAGTTCCTCCCAGGTAGCTATTCTGTCGTAGACATACTTGCCATGCCTGGACTTGACTCCGACTACCTCCGTCTCTCTGACCAAGCTTTCCACTATGGACTTCAGGCCGTCCTTGGTAATAACCAGGGACTTCTTGACCTCAACTACTTCCACAACGGGAGGCTTAGCCCTTATTTCTGCCGCGGTGATAACCGTTGGCTCGCGGCCTACCGAGTCAAGTGTTTCCTGTATCAGGCTTTCTAGGTCATCGGGGGCGACGGGCTTGATTAGATAGTCAATAGCACCCAACTTCTTCGCCTCGGTCGTTGTTTCTGCCGAGGGATAAGCAGTTATGATAATTGACTTGATCCACGGGCGTTGCGCCTTTACCTCCTTCAGCACCGCTATCCCAGTTTGCCCGGGCAATCTTATGTCCAGAACCATAACGCTGAAGTCCTCTTTCTCTATCATCTCCAGGGCTTCCTCACCGCTCTCCGCCGTCGCCACCTGGTAACCAGCATCTCTAAGCCAATCCCTAATCGACTCCCGCACGATTGGTTCATCGTCCACAATCAGCACTGAGTTCTCTAGCATCTCTGTGGCCTCCTTATTGTTCGCCCTCGCATTTGAGAATGGTTTCCCGTATCAGTTTTTCCAGGTCATCGGGTGCAACGGGCTTGATTAGATAGTCAATAGCACCCAGCTTCCTCGCGTCGGCTGCTAACTCTGCTGTGGGGTAGGCCGTTATTACAATAGATTTGATTTGCGGCTTCAGCGCCTTCACGTCCTTCAGCACCCCAATCCCGGTTTTTCCAGGCAATCTCACATCCAGAACCATAACGCTGAAGTCCTGTTTCTCCATCATCTTCAAGGCTTCCTCTCCGCTCTCCGCCGTCGCCACCTCGTAACCGGCATCCTTGAGCCAGTCCCTTATCGACTCACGCACAATCGGCTCGTCATCTACTATCAGAATCGGTCCCCCAGCCATACCTTATTACCTTTTACCTTTCTGGACCCACTTCTGCCATTGAGTTAATCGTTCACGTACCACTTTACTTTCGCTTATCGTGTGCTCATAAGACTGCTGGTCGACTGTTTTGCGGGCGCGGCCTATGGAGTAATCGGACCTTGTCTATGACCAGAGTGAAATCATACCAATAGCGCTCACGTGCCAATGCCTGCGCTGCCCAGCTCCTGAATAACCATTTTAGCACAAATAGGAATCGCCCTCCTTACTTCGGGCGTACACTCCTCGCTGAAAGTTCTCACATCTGCCGCCTCGATGGCAAAGACAATTATTTGTTGGGTCAAAGCCAAACCAAGCTTCTTGCCAAGCTCGAGAGCGGTAGCAAACTCAATATCATGGGCTTGGCCCATCCTAACTAGCTCTGCATGCACAGCGGCTCTGTCGAAACCGCTAGGATGCACCGGCCCTTTCAGCTATTGGCAAGCCTCGTATTGATAACTCAGCTGGGGCACCTAAGCTGGGCCATACCCCGATCGGTGACTTCTTCTCCAATCTGGGTTTTCTTTGTACAGCCTCAGGCAGCGACTTCAACCGGTATAAGGGCCTTCTGAACCAGTTCTTCCAGCGTATCCAGGTTGAACGGCTTAGATAGGTAGTCAACAGCCCCCAATTTCATGGACTCGACTGCTGCCTCCCACGTGGGATAAGCAGTGATTAGAATTCCTTGCAGCTCTGGCCTGTGTCCTCTGGCCTCCCTTAACACCTCAATCCCGTTCTTTCCTGGCAACCTGAAGTCGAGTATTGCCACACCAAAGTCCCGCTCCTTGACTAACCTCAATGCCTCCTCACCACTCTCCACAGCCTCTACTGTGTAGCCGGCATTAGTCAGCCAATCTCGCAACGATTCCCTGAGAATAGATTCATCGTCTACTATCAATATCGGTTTCAGTTCTCCTGCTCTTTTTATTGCGTCTCGTTGCTCTAGGATTGCTTCCTCTTTCAGCTTCAGGTCAGCGTCTGCGGCAGCGTTCACAATTTGATATACCAGAGGGGATGCAGTCAGGAGTGGGTGGGTGCCCATTGGCGAAGCAGCTACCTTCTCTGCAGTCATCCCGTTAGCGATAGCTGAAGCCATTATGTTTGATATCTCCCCTGCGGTAATGCCTCCGCAGGCCTCGCCACCTATCATTTTTCCCGACCTTCGCTCAAAGATGAGCCTGACCCGCATTTCCCTGGCACCAGGTATTGACCCAGGGTGCTTGTCTACCGCTGCGGACTCGCCGACTACTATGTTGAAGCCAGCATCTGTAGCCTGCCTCTCCGTGAGTCCGGCCACTCCAATGGCAGTGTCGCCAATCATCGTGCCGAACACAGCCATTGTCCCTTCGTTACTTTGCCGCGTTTGAAATAGATTGGCGATAGCAATCCTGGCTTCTCTGGTGGCTATGGAAGCGAGCCGGGTGGCAACAGGCTTCCTGGTGAAGAAGCAGAATTTCTCGGCGCAATCGCCGATGGCAAAGATGTTGGGGTCACTGGTCCTCATGTACTGGTCAACCATTATCCCACGGCGGTCGCCGATTTGAAGCCCCGCATCACAAGCCAGCTCATTGTTAGGGACAACGCCTATCGCCAGAATTACGACATCGGCTCTCAGATTCAGCTCGTTATCACACTCTACATACTCGGCCTTCTTGGTGCCACTAATTGATTTCACTCGACAACCGGTATGCACCTGCACCCCGGATTCCCTAAGCGCGTCCTCAATTCGGCTACAGAAATAGTCATCGCAGTTCATAAGCAGACAGTGCTCAAGCAACTCGACCACCGTTACATTCAGTCCCATCTTGCGGCATTCGTCAGCAAACTCAGCTCCGATAAAGCCACCACCAACGATGACTACATCCGTTGACTGCTTGAGCGCATCCTGCAGCTGCTGGAGATAAGCCATCTCCTTCTTGACGGTGAACACGTTGTCTAATTCCACCCCGGGTATCGGAGGGACCACCGGTCGTGAGCCGGTAGCCAATATTAGTTTCTCGTAGCTGATGGTCTCGCCGCCTGTAGTAGTCACATTCTGCGCCTCTCTATTAATGGAAGCAACCTCGTCAACTATTAGCTCAGCGTCCCCGAGGAGAGCGTCAGGCATCACATTCTTCTCTATAGACTCTAATGTTCCCATGATATATGGGATGCCGCAAGGAACAAGAAC
>Ga0114922_10004982_pt1 | contig 12280 bp, 11 predicted proteins | sample AartaG_FD_100975 | JGI IMG/M metagenome (GOLD analysis project Ga0114922, IMG submission 100975) | Deep subsurface microbial communities from Aarhus Bay to uncover new lineages of life (NeLLi) - Aarhus_00045 metaG | ecosystem: Environmental > Aquatic > Marine > Oceanic > Sediment | place...
CAGAGAAGCTGATGCAGGTCTACCTGGAGTTTGGCTTTCAGGAGAGGAATGAAGAAACCGAAACCAAGCAGGAAGAGGTACTCGCCATTGCCTGACATTTACACACCTATTGATAAGACCTCGTGTATGAATACGATGGACTCTCCCACACCTTTACTTAGGTTACATGAGATTTCCAAATTATTATCTCCATAGTTCAGTGTAATTTTTTCTTCCATAGAGCAAATGATAACTCAGTTCTGAATCATTGGCAATGTCTGTTTGCACAACTAATGAACACAAAGTTTGCTGGATGCTGTTCTTTGGTAACTCACGGTGCACAAACTAGCAATTTGTGTAATCGGAAGGCTGACAAATGCCCTCTTGAGCTAGAGCCTTGCCATCCCTAGTGGCAGTTTTGGTACTATAGGTATCCTGGATATATCTCGTGGGGGTAGGATATGATATAATAAATCATATGCTTAATCTGAGAACTCTACAATTGGTTTTGAGATACAATACATTGAGAGAAAGTTTATCTCCATCCTGAAGCTCTTTGGTGATTAGACGTGTACTCGATATATTATCAGGTTGGGCTGTTATGGTAACCCTGCGAAATCAGATGTGGGTGAAACGTTTTGCAGTAATTATTTAAGTTTTTAATTGCAATCAGAAGTAGCATCTAATTAGTCGTGAAAGGTACAATCGAAATGAATAGTAACAAGATAGTCGAGTTTTTGGGGAAGCCAGCGCAAGAATTTACTAAACAAGACCTAATCAAGTTTATTGAAACGAATAATATTGAGATGGTAAACTTACGGTATGTGGGTGGCGATGGGAGGCTGAAGAGCCTCAATTTCGTAATTACCACTAAGCGCGAACTGGACCGCCTGCTATCAATGGGTGAAAGGGTGGATGGTTCCAGTCTACTGCCCTACATTGATGCGGCATCAAGTGACCTGTATGTTATTCCCCGGTATAACACTGCCTATGTGAACCCATTTTCTTCTATTCCTACAGTAGATATTCTTTGCTCCTACTACACAAATGAAGGGGTTAGGCTACCGAGCTCCCCTGAGAATATTATTAGGAAGGCTCATCAAGTATTAAAGAGCAGCACAGGGCTAACTCTTGAGGCCATGGGGGAGCTGGAATACTATGTTTGTTTTGAGAGACAACAAATTTACCCGGCTACAGTTCAAAAGGGCTATCATGAGTCTGCTCCATTTTCTAAATGGGAGGAACTGAGATGCGAGGCTATGCGGGCTATTGCTCAAGCCGGAGGCGAGATAAAGTATGGACACTCGGAGGTAGGCAGTATTCGAGAAGAAGACAGTGAGATGGAGCAACATGAGATTGAGTTCCTTACCGCACCTATTGAGGACGCGGCTGACCAAATGGTTATTGCCAAATGGATGTTGAGAATGATTGGCTACCGGCATGGAGTAACCATCACTTTCGCCCCCAAGATTTCGGTTGGTCACGCCGGTAATGGCCTGCACATTCATACAAGGTTAGTTAAGAATGATAAGAATATGATGATTGAAGAAAGCCAGTTAAGCGATATAGCAAAAAAGGCTATTGCTGGCTACCTTACCTTGGCTCCTTCCCTAACTGCCTTCGGCAACACTGTTCCCACTTCTTATTTGAGATTGGTTCCCCATCAGGAAGCACCGACAAATGTCTGCTGGGGCGACAGAAACCGGTCCGTATTAGTAAGAGTTCCCCTGGGATGGCTAAATGTTACTAATATGGCTAGAGATGCTAACCCACAGGATAAGGAAAGGTCTTCAGAGTTTGCCGATAACCAAACGGTGGAATTGCGGTGTCCTGATGGCTCGGCTAACATTCATCTCTTACTTGCTGGTTTGGCTGTGGCGGCTCGACAAGGACTAGAGATGGAAGATGCGTTAGACTTGGCAAGGAAACTTTATGTAGATGTAAATATCTTTTCGTCTAATCAGAGTGATGTGCGGGACAGACTATCTCAATTACCTGGCTCATGCTGGGAATCGGCTGAAAGTCTCTTGAGAGAGCGTGAGGTATACCAGAGAGACAGTGTCTTCCCTCCTATAGTGATTGATGAAATAGTGAAAAAGCTTAAGAATTATGACGATAGAGAGTTGAGTGAGAGATTGCATGGCAACGAAAGTGAGATAAAGAAATTAGTTGATGCATATTTCCATTGTTAGTAACATTTTTATCGTTGCCATATCGGACTCTCTGTAAAGGAGCGGGATCTTATGCCCAGATACCTAGCCCCTTCAATAATGGAGACTCCCAGAATACCAGCTTCAGCACTTTCCTATTCTGAACATCTTGGTGCCACACACGGGGCACACGCCTTGAGTTGCCGGCTTCCCATTCTTCATAGTTATGGCTCTAGCGTCCTTCATTTCCCTTTTTGAGCGACACTTCACACAGTATGCTTGCATTTGCGCCTGCCTCCTTTTGGTATGAATTATCTGAACGACAAACTATTCCTTCCTAGAAAGTCAATTAAGAAATACTATAGGCAAGTGAACGGCTAGGTTAGGATTTGCTGATATTTTTAGTACAAGCATTGGATTATAATTTATGTACGGATTAGCTTAAGAGAGGGGCAACAACAAGGGTGTCTTTCGTCTGTCTAAGGATGTGCTGGCTCTCTATCCAGAAGAAAGGGAAAGTTGGGTTCGTTTTAAGGATGATAGGATGGAATAGAGGGTATTAGAGTGGCTCGATGACAGGGGTATGCATTTACAGGATGTCAACAATTGGTGACAAATTTGCTATTTGAGAGCAAGTTAGTTAGCATTAGGGTCATTATTTAGAGGTACAGGATGGAAAATATACCGCTTTTAGTTGCCTTCAGTGCCGGGTTGTTATCATTTGTGTCTCCCTGCGTGCTGCCTTTAGTGCCGGTATATATTGCCAGCTTGTATGGGCCTGAAATATTTGAGCCTACAGCTAAGAGAAACCGTCTTCCCATATTCCTTCACTCCCTTAGCTTTGTAGTCGGGTTCGGCATTGTCTTCACCGGGTTAGGTGTGGGAGTTGGGTTAGCTGGGTTTGCTCTCAGTGCTTATTTAAGGGAAATTCGTATAATAGCTGGTAGCTTGCTGATAGCCTTTGGCGTGTTCATGCTGCTTGCCCAGAAAATTCCGTGGCTGAATTATGAGAAGCGACTAGCCCCTTCCCAGAGCATGGCTACCGGTTATCTACGGTCTTTCTTGACTGGAGCCATATTTTCTCTGGCGTGGACGCCCTGTGTTGGTCCCATATTAGGTGGCATCTTGACTCTGGCGGCGACTTCAGAAACAGCGTGGCACGGTGGTTACCTGCTGGCTATTTATTCCCTAGGGTTGGGACTTCCCTTCTTGATAATAGGAGCCGCTTTTGATTCTGTTACTCCTCAGTTGAAGCGCATCAACCGCTACTCTAGTATAGTCTACATCATTAGTGGTATCCTGCTTATAGCGGTGGGTATACTTATCCTGACCAATAAGCTAGGCTATTTTTAGTGGATAATTTGGACACAAGATTATGAGGGGTGAATTGTGAAGAAAAAGCTGAGAGCAATACCGTCAATTACGCTAGCCTTAGTTCTGGTCATAGGGTTAGTATTAAGTGGTTGTGCTGAGGAGTCTAATCAGGAGGGTCCAGCTCTAGGCATTATTACCGGTTCCTCTGTAGATTCTCCTCAAAACATACAAATAGGTACTCCAGCACCTGACTTCCAGTTTCAAAACCCTGATGGACAAGCTACTTCCCTCAACGACCTTCAGGGCAAAACAGTTTTAATCAACTTTTGGCAAACCAGGTGTCCTCCTTGTGTCCATGAGATGCCTTATTTCCAACAGGTGTATGATGAGTGGTCAGATAAAGGACTGGTGGTGCTGGCTATTAACGTGGGTGAAAGCTCTTCCAAAGTAAAGAGTTTCTTACAAAGCCATGGTCTCTCCTTACCTGTGCTACTTGATACAAACGGGGATGTAGCCCTGATGTATAATATTCAATATTCCCCAACTACTTTCCTCATTGATAAAGATGGCATAATTCAAGGTGGGAAAATTGGCGCTTTCCAGAGTAAGGAGGAAATAGAGGCAGGTATTATAAACTTTGTTCCATAGTTAGATTTAGATCGTCACATTCTAAATATGGCGTTATCGGGTTAGTCCCTTAAATTCCTTGACCTTATCTGGTATTTCCCATTCCAACTATTGTGTGATGTCTAAATTCCTGTTTGTTGGCTGTCAAGGTATCAGGCAAGTCCAAAGGTAGTCACGAGATAGTCCCATGCTCTTGTATATGAGGACTTTCTGTCCCAGAGCCCTTAGGCGGTCAAAAGAGAATGGGAAATAACCTATAATGTTCAAGCAGGTGTGGTAACCTGTGGCTCTGACTAAAAGCGAATCCGCTCTCTCTTTCTAAAGAAATATCCCATCGCTAGACCAAATACCAGACCACCGAGATGAGCCTGCCATGCTACATGTGGGAAAAAGGAAATTATTAAGAAGCCACCAATGACTGCTGCCCAGATGGGGATTGGAGCCGGTATGGGGAACACAAAGACTCTCAGCTTTGGCCTCATTATTGCCAGTACACCTCCTAGAGCGAAAACGGCTCCTGAGGCACCAATAGCTATAGAAAGCGGTGGCGCTAAGAGTATATATAAGATATTACCTAATATTCCCCCTATGAAGTATACGAGGAGGAATTTCCCCTCTCCAAGTAATGCACATAGGTATCTACCAAAAAAGTAGAGAGTAATCATGTTGGCCAGGATGTGACCTATACCGCTGTGGAGGAAGATGCTGGTAACTATGGTCCAGGGGCTATCTAGTATGTATGCTGGTATCAACCCAAGAACTAGAATAAGTCTGGGTATTATAAGGGTAACTATGAATAGTACCAAGTTCATCCCTAATAAGAACCATAGAGGGGCTAAATTAGAACCTTGATGACTTCTATACACCATAATTTTGTCTATCCGCAGTCTTATATAGGTAAAGCCTTGGCTATTGCCTGAAGGTCTGCTTCCCTTGTTACTATAATAGCCTTTTAGTACCGTGTATAGCAACAGGAGGTCTCAATCTAAAGTTTACGCGGATAAGTCACACATTTCATCGGATTGTTGTTGAGAACCAGCTCTTTCCCAATCAGGTTTTACAAAGTAGCCAAGCTAGCTAGCTAAGCTGGTTCTTCCTGGTTCCCTGCCAGTTCTCTACACTAAGCTAATAGTAATACGATTCCAATAAGTCTAACTGGATTAATAGCTACTACTGAACTATTGGAAGAAGCAACTCCTTCTAGCTTTACAGCATTTATTTATCTCCTACTAGAGGACTGCCAGTCAATGCTTTTCAAACCACAAGTAACAATCCGATGTATTGTATTCAGGCATAGCCATGCTGACAGTCTGATTAGCTCTAATCACTGTAGATATGATAATATTAGCCTGTATCTCACAATGAAATTAGGAAGGAGGGAGAGTAGCATGAAGGTAACAAGGTGTCAGATAGTCCTCATCGTAGTGATGGCTCTTATCCTCGTAGTTTCCCTCAGTGGATGCATGGTGGGGAAAGAGAAGGTAGCCGTGATTCCCCTGAGTGGCCCCATTGCTGGTACCAGTCAGCAGGGACTGCTGACAATTGGAGGCATCACCCCTGACTTAGTGAGGGACTACCTGAATAGAGCTGAGAGTGATGGTAGTGTAAAGGCAGTGGTGTTACGTATTGATAGCCCTGGCGGTTCAGCGGCTGCTTCGCAGGAGATTGCTTCAGAGATATGCCGATTTCAGGAAAATACCGGTAAACCGGTAGTAGTGTCCATGGGTGATACGGCAGCCTCAGGCGGTTACTACATCTCGGTATATGCTGATAGAATTGTGGCCAACCCGAGTACTCTCACCGGCAGCATCGGTGTTATCAGTCAGTTTATTTATATTGAAGGGCTGTTAGAGAAATTAGGGCTGGAAATAGAAACCATAAAGGCTGGTGAACATAAGGATATGGGTATTCGCCCCCTCACCGATGAGGAGCGGCAGATAATGCAGGATATTACTGACGACCTTTACCAGCAATTTGTGGTTACAGTAGCTGATGGGCGAAGCCTGCCAGTGGCTGATGTAGAAGCACTGGCTACTGGTCAGCTTTATACTGGGGTACAGGCCCTTGACCTAGGTTTGGTGGATGAGTTAGGAGGCTTGGACAAAGCCATAGAGCTTGCTGCCAGCCTGGCCAGCGTTACTGATCCTGTAGTAGAAGAGTATGGCCCATCGGCTTCCTTTTTAGGGAGGCTATTAGGAGTATTGTCACCACCCTCGCCACTGTCGTTGTCTGAGGATGAACTGCTCTTTTTAAGAATGCTGGAGGGTTGGCAGGAGATGCCGAGATATTAATGCTTGGGGAACATATGGCTCATTATTGAAATTGCCTTTGGTGTATAGAATGGGAAGGTGAACTTTGGCCGTTCATCCCTGATCCAGCACGGCTGTTTAAGTATCGGGTAAAGCCTGTGTCCACTAAGTAGACGATGAGGTGAACACGAATCAGTTAAGGGAGTCTCTTCGGGGGCTCCCTTCCTGTTTCGCAGGGGCTTGCAGGCAACATGCAGCTCGTTGACTGTTAGTTAAAGGCTAAACCCACTATTGAACATTTAGCCAAGATGTGCAGACCTACCCTCGCCACTTACCGAAGGATATGCTGTATAGTAAATAGTCCCACGAGTTGCCTAATAGGTTGCCAAGACGGATCATCTGGAGCATCAAGTGAATGCATTCTGTCTTTTCAATACCGTATGTCTGCTGTAACTTTCGGACAGCTTCGGGGTCAGGATGAGCATCAGATTCAGCCCAGTGCTGTGCATAGATTAGGGCCACAGCCTCCTCTTCTGGGCAATTAGCAACATCTCCTGATAGTAGCTGGCTAATCTCTTCTGGAGTAAGTCCACTTTTCAACGCTTGCTTAGCATGGAAGTAGGAACAATAGCGGCAGCCGTCTACTGCGGTGACAGCCAGCATGAGTCTTTCCCGGAAGGCAGGTGATATCAATCCCTTATTCTTTACTTCCTTCAATCGGTTCCTGTTTCTGATCGGAAGCCACAAGTCGCTAAATAATTCCTTCAGGTTCTTATATGTTCTTTTGTTGAATTCCATGACTGTTACTGCCGAGCCCAAGTGGTTACAATACGGTGAGGAGGATAATTTTAGTATGTTAAGTATAGCCATATCAAATGGAAAAGTCATATCAGATACAAAGGTGAAGCCCCTTCTGCTTACATCACTTTTCATTTTGAAAGTTACCTTCTCCCCTTATCACATGGTATCATTGAACCAGTGATGCTCTCTTAAGAAAGGCTATGACCAACGAAGATATTCCTGAAATTCAATCGATCTGGGATGATGCCAGAGGTTTTATCGAACACGGCGATCACGATAAAGCCATAGAAATCTACCAGTACATACTCATCCGGTATTCGGATGACCCCGTAGCTGTCGAGTATGCCAATGCATATCTCGGCGACATATTTCTCACGCTAAAGAAGCTCGACCCGGCAGAGGAGCATATCAAGAAAGCGATAAACCTTAAGCCAGATAATCCTGATTACCACTACATCCTGGGTTTCATATACTCAAATAAACGGCAGTGGGATAAAGCTATTGCAGAATTCGAGATAGCGGTTACCATGGAACCGGATAACGGCGAGTATTTACGCGGGCTGGCCTGGGCTGTATACAGTAGCGGAGATGTAGCCGAAGGGTTAGCCTCCCTCGAAAAAGCAAGTCGTTTGGCACCGACCAATGCCAACATCCTGACTGACCTGGCAGTGGCCTATCTATCTTCCGTCAATATCGACAAGGCCAAGGAATACGCGGAAAGGGCAACGCTGCTGGACCCCACCAATGCCGTAGCGCAGGACGTCTTGAAAAAAGTTCTAAGCTTTAGTAAGGGATTCAGGCAACGAGGTGAGAGAACAGATAAGGCAGTAACCAGACCCTCGGCCCATTATGACACGCACTTTATCCACCGGTTCAAAGTCTCGCTCAGGGACAACCCTGCTATATGGCGCATTATCGACATTAAAGGAACCCAGATGTTATCCAGCCTGCATAAAGCAATATTCAAAGCCTTCGACCGTTTTGAGGAACACCCATACAGCTTCTTTTTAAGCAACAAGTTTTATGATAAAGAGAGTGAATATACTTCACCTGGCCTTGATACCGACGGAATGGGTAAACTTGCCACCCGCATCAGGATTGACAGTGTTGAACTTTATGGCGGGCCGAAATTCCTCTATCTCTTCGATTATGGCGATGAATGGTGGCATAATGTTGAACTGATTAGCGTAACTGAAAGAGTGACTCGAGCCAATTACCCCAGGGTGGTTAAGAAGCACGGTAAGTCGCCTCCGCAGTATTAACTAGTGGTTTCAGTGCCCTTGTTTCACCCCCTCAGCCCTCACAGAATGCCATCCTGCTCTTTACGGTCATCTGATGTGCGGATGCGTACAATAATAATCCTGCTTTTGTGATTTGTCAATAGGTTGGCGGTCATTCACGGGAGCCTTGCCTCCCTACTCAATCATATTCCCCTTCAAGGGAGGGGAGGAAGCTTTTCTTGGTAAACGACCTTTGGCCCTTGTTGACAGGTGGTGGTATGGCTTTGTAGAATGTAACCCATGAGTACACAAGAAGTCCCTATAGTTTCATTCCTTAGGGAGGTAATGCGTCGGCGAAAGCGCTTGGCGAGTCATCTGGCGGCTGACCTAGGTGTCAGCCATGCTACCGTTGGCCGCTGGCTTTCCGGCACAGATATTCCCAGTATCCGCTCTTGTCGCAAGTTGGCTGAATACAGTGGTGTGTCTCTGGAAAAGGTTCTCTCCATTGTCGGTCACCTGCCTAAATTAGCTGAGACAGCATCTCCTGAGTGGCCTGAGTTTCGTGAGTATGCTCAACAGAAGTATCCCAATGAACTGGATGAAGACCTGATTACTATGATTGAGGACCTGATTGAGCGTCGAAGGTATAGAAGGTACAATGTTAAAGACTTCTAATTGGGAAACTGAGCTGTGGTCCTATATAAGCTGCGGCGATGGTATACGCTGCCCCTTATATGGCTACTGTCCAATCATAAAGAGGGCTGGCTGGTGCCCTGGTGAGGGTAGAGAACACCTGAACCAATTACGTGATGAACTTGATGAGACACAAATTAATCCTCATAGCTGTGATTTTGTAAAAAGTGAAAGTGGAGGTGGGGGTCTCGGTAGGCTATTTCAACTAGTGGAAATGCTGGCACAGAGGTATCTTAGAATGGGGAAGGTTCACTGCCTGCCGGTACCAACAGGGCTTGTTAAGATATTTGACCAGCAGCATACCGTAGAAGTCCGCCAAGTGCCACTGAAGGTCTGTCATGGTGCCATTTGGTATCACAAGGATGGATGGGTAATACAAGTTAAGGAAAGTGACCCCTCTGCCACAAAGAGATTCACTCTGTTCCACGAGGCTTTCCATATCTTAGCCCATTGTAGAACTACCCCCGTGTTTAGCAAAAGAGGAAGCATAGTAGGTTCTTTCAATGAGTTGCTAGCCGATGAGTTCGCTAGCTGCATCCTGATGCCCAGAGAATGGGTGGTGGAAAACTGGACAAAGGTTAGCGATTTGGACAGTATGGCAGAATATTTTGATGTTCCAAAGCCAGCGATGTGCCTCAGACTTAGACAACTGGGGTTGATCTAGCAACCCTATCTCGGTCTTCTTCCGCTGATATTTTGATTTTGCAGTAACATCCCTCTTACTAAGGGCATACACAATATCAGTTGCAAGCTCGCCTCATCGAGAAGTTAATGTCTTTCTACATCACCCTGCGACCTAATGCACTTGTAGATTTTCCTACATATAATTGGTTGGCGGCATAGCCAACGAAAGCCGGCGGTTGTAATGCTAGCTCATCAACAGGGGTCTTATCTGTAACTAGACTGTAGATTACACAAACCGTCAATTTATATAGCCTTGTTTGGTCAGACCAATAACACTAAATTACATATGTGTGGTAAGCACTAATCCCAGAAGTCATAAATTACTCTATCTTTTCTCGATAGTGGACGTTCCACTTGTTGCACAGAAGACTAACGCAATTCCTAACCTCTGGGTTCTCCGACCGATGAAAATCTACCAGAAAACCATGTAGCAGATCACCGCCAGTCATTCCGGTGGTGGGTTCTTCAGGGGCAGTCAAGTTGATATAAACTATCTCCGTCATCACTTTTTGATACTCTATTGCCGATCCCATAGAAATCAACTCCTTTCTTATTATTCTTTATTGCTATATTATCGTATTCTAATGCTATGTTGCAAACCAAAAAAGGCACCAGCCACCGCCACAATTCAGCGGTTCCGGTGCCCTTTTTACTCTTATTCATCTTCCGAAATTACACTACAGTATGTAATTTTCCTACGGTCATTAATAGTCCCTATGGGGACAATACTAATGCCGTTTGTCCTGATTTGTCAATACCCTTGAAATAGAGATGAATCAGTGCGTGCGGAGTCACGACTTTGGGGAGGAAGGCAAGTTGGTGAGGAGCTAGAGTAACATTACGCTGGAAAGTGCAATGAGGTAACAAAATGAGTGAATGTTGAATATACATTCCGCTCCAGCCGATAGTCTAAGCTTTCCTACAATGGGTAAGAGTCTGTACATATCGTGTAGCGGTGAAGCGGAATGTAGAATTAGAAAGCCTGCTTGGTGTTTTTGCGATTTGAGGGATGAGATTGATGGGCTGCAGCCTGTGTCTTTATGCTTCGCCATGGAGAAGCGATGTTCCTCAACCTTTGTGCATGAGTCAATAACTTCTTCCTCAGCCTGATATTCTCGGGAGTAACCTCTACCAGCTCATCATTATTGATGAAATCAATGGCTTGCTCCAGGCTAAATGTAACGGGAGGAGTTAGCTTTACGGCAATGTCGGAAGTAGATGAGCGTATATTGGTTTTCTTCTTTTCCTTGCATACGTTGACGGGTATGTCCTGCAGCCGTGCATGCATCCCCACTATCATACCTTCGTAGACTGGGGTTCCCGGTTCGATGAAGGTGTCGCCTCTCTCCTGAGCGTTATTAAGGCCATAGGTAACAGCAATACCCGATTCCGATGCCACGAGAACGGCGCCACGAGTCGTGACGATTTTCCCCCGCCATGGTTCATAGCCGAGAAAAATGGTATTCATAATGCTGTCACCGCGGGTAGCGGTGAGAAAGGCACTACGAAAACCAATAAGTCCTTTTGTGGGGATATGAAATTCTAAGCGTATGTTATCATGCCCATCATTGTGCATATCAGTAAGCTGAGCCTGCCGCTTGCTCAGCATCTCGGTTATAATCCCAACATATTCACTGTTGGTATCAATAGTAAGAGCCTCTACGGGTTCCACAAGGTTGCCGTCAACTATCTCGGTGATAGCCTCTGGTCGGGATACCTCAAATTCGTAACCTTCCCGGCGCATGGTCTCAATCAGGATAGCCAGATGCAATTCTCCCCTGCCTTTTACCAGAAAAGTGTCGGGACTATCCGTATCCTGTACGTGGAGGCTGAGATTAGTTTCCAGTTCCCTGTGGAGCCGTGCCCGCAAATGGCGGGTTGTACAAAAACGCCCCTCACGGCCGCTGAACGGTGATGTATTTACTCCGAAGGTTATCTCTATCGTTGGCTCGCTAATCTCTATAGGTGGTAGAGCTTCAGGCAGGTCCAAGCTGGAAATGGTATCGCCAATGCTGACTTTTTCCAGACCAGTCACCGCCACTATGTCGCCAGCCTCGGCCTCCTCTACCTTCATGCGTTTAAGACCGAGATAGGTAAACACTTCACCGATTTCATAGTGAGTTACGGTGCTATCAGAACTTAATACGGCTACGGAATCACGAGGAGCGATTCTGCCTCTCCATATTCTGCCGATGGCTATTCTACCCTTGTGGCTGTCATAGTCCAGGTTAGAAACTAGCATTTGAAACGGACCGCTCTTAATTTGAGACGGGGGAACTTTTTCCAATATGCAATCAAGGAGAGGAAAGATATCCTTACCTTCCATCTCCAGTTCGCTTACAGCGATACCTTCCTTGGCACTGGCATATAATAATTGGAAGTCAAGCTGGTCAACACTGGTAGCTAATTCCAGGAACAGGTCCTGGGTAAGCCGGATAACCTCCGCTATCCGTGAATTGTCTCGGTCTATTTTATTGATAACCACGATGGATTTCAGACCCTTTGCCATAGCCTGGCGTAGTACGAACTTGGTCTGGGGCATGGGGCCTTCCACAGAGTCCAC
>Ga0114922_10004983_pt1 | contig 12278 bp, 15 predicted proteins | sample AartaG_FD_100975 | JGI IMG/M metagenome (GOLD analysis project Ga0114922, IMG submission 100975) | Deep subsurface microbial communities from Aarhus Bay to uncover new lineages of life (NeLLi) - Aarhus_00045 metaG | ecosystem: Environmental > Aquatic > Marine > Oceanic > Sediment | place...
AATTAAAACAGTGTACCTTGTTTTGACAGTTCTTTTTGTTCTTCCCCAGAAAAAATTCTTATTTTTCCAAAAATTCCATCAAAACCCGGCTCAATATATACCTTCCTTTCTCTGACTCTCATAATACCCTCTACTATCTCAGGTAAGGTTACAACTTTAAGTTCTTCCTGGGAAACATCGAGTAATATCTTAAACTCATTCCCTAATTTCTCAATTAAATTATTATACTCTTCTTCTACCCCCTTTGTCCCAGATGAAACGCCACGAGCTTCAGCAATTATTTCCTCTAAAGGAATAAGGCTTTTAAAAGGGATTACTCCTTCAGGTTTTTCACCCTCTGGTCGATCTGCTAACTCCTCAACTCTGTTCAAAACTCCGATTGTTAGAGGTTTTCCGCAATTAGGGCAAATATTATTGTATTTTCTTGATTGCTGGGGAGTTGTTCTTATCCCACAATTTCTGTGACCATCATAGTGATATTTACCTTCTTGAGGGAAAAATTCAATTGTATAAAGAAACTTTCGGGGGTCTTTTGATTTGATAGCTTCAATAATAGATGGATAATTAAGTTCGGCATCAAAAACATTTGCCTCTCGACCCAATTTGCGTCCGCTGTGCGCGTCTGAATTACTTATTAAGGTAATTTTATCTAGTTTTGAGTTACGCCAACTCATTGGAGGATCCGAACTCAAACCCGTTTCTCCGGCGTAGATATATTTTGAGTAATCTTCAAAACATTCCTCAATTGAATCGAAACCGGAACGAGAGCCGAATAAAGAAAACCAAGGTGTGTAAAGATGCGCTGGGACAATTAAACAATCTGAAGAAATATTCAAAACAATTTTTGCTAATTCTTTGGCGTCTAATCCTAAAATCGGTCTTCCGTCGGCTTTTAAATTACCAATCCAACCCAAATGAGTATTAATCTTCTCACAAATTCCAAAAGAAGGAGAAAAGATTATAATATGAATTTTTCTAACTCTGCCTCCCTTAGAATAAATACAGCTTATCTCAGAAGTCAAAATGAAACGGGTGCTGTCATCTCCCGCTTTTAACTTATAAAGACCGATTTCTGCTGGTTCTAACTTTTCTTTTAAATCTCTGAACCACTCAGGATGAGTAAAATCTCCTGTGCCTAAAACTTTTATTCCTTTTATACTCGCCCATTTATTTAAATTGCCCAAGTCCATATCTTTACTGGTAGCTCTAGAATGTTTGCTATGAAGATGAAAATCTGCTATGAACTGCATATTTTAGTGTAAACCCCGTTAGAGGTTTGTGGGCTTTGCTTCTCTCCTTTTGCCCCGTAACCTCTAACGGGGTAAATGAAAATCGGCAATAAACTTCATGAACGAACGAAGTGAGTTATTATAATTCGTTTATTCGTAATGAATTCGTTATTCGTTGATTTATTTTTCTCTTGTTAATTTGATACCAATGCTGGAAATCCTCCCTCCTCCCCAAAACAGAATACCAGCAAAAAGCGACCAACTTACTAAATTTAGGAGTTTGGGCAAAAGCCCAAAGGGAATAACTCCTTTTATTTGTTCATCCATCATTTTTCTAATTTCTTCTTCCATGGAAACTGAACTTGTTTTCTCTTTTTGCGATAAGCTATCTTTTTCCTCTTCCATTTTAAAAATCTCTGGCACGGATTTTCTAGCAGTAAATATATTGTAAGAAGAATATAGGCCCCAAAATATTATTAAGAGACCAACTGCTAAGAGTGCCCAGCCAATGATTTTTTTTGTACTCATATTTTTTACCTTGTTAAATCTTGATTTTATTTAACTGGGTGAAATTTTAAAAATTGTTAATTGTTAATATGATATAATATTATATTAACATTTTGCAAAAATAGTTCAAAACCCCGCACCAATTTTGCCACGTAAAAATCAACAATATTTGCTTCTTAATTGTGTAACAATTACAGTGAACGAAGTGAACGGTTTGCTAATTAAAATAAATATATCAAAATCTTGCAGTTTGCGTATGCCGGATAGGCACACCCTCACCCCGCTTAGCGTGGTTGAACGGAGCAAACTGCCGAAATTAATAATCGCAAAATGGTGCTGGGCTTGACAGAAGCTCCTATATTTTTATAATAGACTTAAGTTTAGTATATTCTTATGTTTCGCATAAGATTATAATAAGCTATGGAGCTTAGTATATTTTTCTGCTTTACAGAAAATTATAATAAGCGAAGCTTAATATACTTTTCTGTTTTGCAGAAAATTATAATAAGGATGGTGTTTAAAAAGGTCGGAAGAAAAAAACAAAAAATGAACAAGTTCTTTCTGTCTGCATCCGCACGCAGAAATAAATTTTTTAGCGAAGCGTAGGATTTGTTTCTGGAAAAAGTATCGCTTCGTTTCAAAAATAAAAATAAACATGATTAAAGATAAATTTTATCCCCTTTTCACTCTTCAAGATGAGCCTGAAGCTCCAAGAGAAGAAGAAGGAGAGGCAACTCCTGAAGGAGAAACTCCTGCTGAAGGAGAAACTCCTGCTGAAGGAGAAACTCCTGCTGAAGGAGAAACTCCTGCTGAAGGAGAAACTCCTGCTGAAGGAGAAGAACCTAAAAAAGAAGGAACGGAAGGAGGTACAGAAGTGTAATATTAGAATTAAATTGAAACCTTCTTAAAAGAAAATCAAAAATCCCGATTCAATCGGGATTTTTGATTTTCACTTAATTCGAGCAATAGCGAGGAAACAAGGTTCTTGCCAAAGGCAAGGTTCTTAACTTTAAATTTGAAGTTATTTCCTAACAAAGATTATATTTGTAGCCTTCTTTGTCTAAAAGTCTTAGTAATTTCTTCAGCTATTTTTTTTCCGGATTCGGTTAATGAAAAAAATTTTTGGGGATCACCTGTAATTAACTTTCTTCTTCTTAAAGTTCTTAAAGGCCTATCGAGCTTTCGCGAATCTGGCCATTTAGAAAGATGGGGGAAACTAAAAACTTCAGTAAACAGAGAAAAACATTCCTCAATTAATCTTTCAAAAGTGCATCTCTCTTTTTTTTCTGTTACAGAATGAATACAAAAAATAATTAAATTATTTATTCCTAATTTTTTATATAGATTTTTGTCAACCCCTTCACCTTTTCCCTTCACTTTATGTTTAAGGTGATAGGGTTTAGCTAAAGGTAAAGGGTCAAAAGATTTTTTTTTCATTTTATAATTTAACTTAGCAAAAAAATTGCCTTACAAAAAATTCGGTAAAACATTACTAATTAAATACCAATCTCAATCTGATAATACAGTTTTAATCTTTTTTGAAAAATTTTCTTTCTATTCCTCCGAAGACAACTAAAATGAAAGCAGCTAAAAGCGTTCCAAAAATGGCCACAAGATAGAGTCTAATCCCTACCGCCACCCCAATAGCAGCTGTAGCCCAAAGACCGGTAGCAGTAGTCAATCCTTCAACATGAGATTGACGATAGATAATGACCCCAGCTCCAATAAAACCAATTCCGATAGCCACGGCCTGAATTATTCGGGAAGGATCAAAACTTATACCGGACTTATCCATAAAAAAATAGAAAAGCTCGCAAGCAACTATAGTAAAAAGGCAAGAGCCCAAAGCCACTAAACTATAAGTTTGAAGCCCTGCTTCCCTTTTTTTATATTTTCTTTCCAAGCCAATTACTCCACCTAAAATAACAGCCACTACTAACTGTAAAACAATTTGGATTTGAGAATTATCCATAAAATCTTAAAGCTTAAAACTTAAAATATCTAAAACGTCTTTAGCGTAAAGAGATTTCAGGTCTCAGGTTTCAAGTTTCAGGAGATTTTATATACTTTATACCCTTCTCTAACTTTTTCTTTAACTTTCAACCCAACTTCCTGACCCTTTTTTGCTTTTTTTATTTTTTCATGCTCTACCTCTATTGAGTCAACAGTTTGAGTAAAATCAGTATTCTCACCCCCCACAATTCTAATGTTATCCCCTTGCGAAAGGGGACCAGATAATTTAATAACCGCTACCTCAATGTGCGAGAAGTAATGAACAACTTTCCCAATTAATTTTCCTTCTTCTTGAGAAGTTTCAATTTTTTCTGGCATAATTCGAGCATCAACTTAAAAGAGTAAATTTTTCGACCTTTGTTCTTTTTATTATTATACCAAAAATCTTTACAAACTAAAAACCCGCCTAGGGCGAGTCTTTAGTGAGGGGGACGGCATTTAGCGGATTCGGTTAAGTCTTTAAAGCTAGTGTCGGACTTTACTAGGAACGTCCTTCAACCTCCTCTGTTTAAATCCCGTTGTCCTCTTGGGAATATTTATCCCGCACCCCCTCATTTTCAATGATAATCCAGCGAAAATAGTTGTCAAGTGTTTTTTAAAAGTTGCTTATTCATATTTTATTAATAATAGTGCCCCCGGAAGAAGTCGAATCTTCATTTGTTCTTTAGGAAAGAACTGTTCTATCCGTTGAACTACAGGGGCCCAACTTCACTCTGATATACATCAGAGCTCCGAGAGGTTCTTAATTCCGAGCAAAACGAGAAATCAAGGTTTTTCGAGCGTAGCGAGGAGGTTCTTAATTCCGAAGGAATCAAGGTTCTTCGAGCGTAGTGAGGAGGTTCTTACACCAAAGTATCATATTTTTATCTTGTTGACAAAATTTTTTTATGTTAATATTAAATTGTATGAAAAATAGTTCACCAATCGTTGAAATTGCAAAAAAAATTTGCCCAGCAGTAATAACTATTGTTATTTCTAAAGACCTTCCCAAGATAGAAGGCTTTTATTTAATGCCTTTTGGAGGAAAGGAATTTATTTTTCCGAAAGTTAAAGAGGGAAGGAAAGAATCAACGAAAATAGGAGGTGGATCTGGTTTTATTGTTTCCCCCGATGGCTATGTTTTAACCTCGCAACATGTAGTTCAAGATCCTAAAGCTGATTACACTATTATTTTAGAACCAAGGAAAAAATATCCAGCTAAAATTCTTGCTCGAGACCCTATTAATGATATTGCCATTTTAAGAATAGAAGATAAAAATCTACCTTATTTGGAACTTGGTGATTCAGATAAAATTGAGTTAGGAGAAGAGGTAATAGCGGTTGGGAATGCTTTGGGAGAATTCCATGATACGCTAAGCGCAGGTATTGTCTCGGGACTCTCCCGTTTTATCCAAGCAACTAATGATTTTACCCGCCAGGCAGAGAGACTAAGAGGTCTTATCCAAACTGATGCTGCTATTAATCCTGGCAATTCAGGAGGCCCTTTAATAGATATGGAAGGAAAAGTTATAGGAATTAATACTGCCATGATAATGGGAGCTCAAAATATCGGCTTTGCTATTCCTGTTGATTATGCTAAAAAAGATTTAGCGGAAGTTAAAAAATATGGAAAAATAAAGATTCCCTTTTTAGGGGTAAAATATATAATTTTAACAAAAGAGATATCTGAAAAAAATAAACTCTCTGTAAATTACGGGGCTTTAGTGGTTAGAGAAACTTTAGGGGAAACCCCTGTAATCAAAGACTCGGCAGCAGAAAAAGCCGGGCTGAAAGAGTTTGATATAATTTTAAAAGCAAAGGGAGAAAAAATCACCGCCGGTAATCCTTTATCAGATATTTTGCAAAAATGTAAAATTGGTCAAGAAATTGAATTAAAAATTTTAAGAGAAGGAAAAGAGATAATTTTAAAAGTCAAATTAGAAGAAAAGAAATAAGAATTTTGGTAAGCTAACAAAAAAAGCTTTAAGAAGCTGTTTTTTTGTTTGGGAGGGTGGTCGAGGAGAATCGAACTCCCATCACCTGAGCCACAGTCAGGAGCTTTGCCATTAAGCTACGACCACCAAATACTTTTATAAAGGTTCTCGGCCGCCATGTGCCCTCGGCAGGAGTCGAACCTGCAATCTTTTCCTTAGAAGGGAACTGCTTTATCCAGTTAAGCCACGAGGGCCTTTTCAACTTACTATTATACCCCAAATAATTTATCCAGTCAACTCCTATTCGGGACTTTCTTCCGGGAGCACAACCTGTTTTATAAATGGGTCTGGATATTCTTTTGAATCGGCTTCATTAAACTTTCTCTCGTGCTCCTGCCAAATTTTTAGTACTTCTTTATAGATATCTTCTTTTAAAAGAGACTCCCTTTGGAAAACTTCAGGTTTTACTTTTTGGGCTAAAAAAACATATTTATAGAATAAAATTCCGCCTAAAGCCAAAGAAAAAAGAAAAAAAAGCAAACAAGATAAAAAAAGGCGCTTAACTAAAATTCTTGGAATTTTTGCTAAAGATTTTCCTCTGTTTAAAAATTCTTTGATTTCTATTTTCATTTTTTTATTTAGTGAAAACTTCAACTGCTAAATTTATACTTACCTCCCCTGCGAATAATCTTTTTACATTTAAATTTTGAATCTCAACTAAATAAGGACCTGTTTCAACTTTCTCAAAAAATCGCAAAAAATGAGAGAAAGAACCGATTAAAGTTATCTGAAACCCCATAGAATTCCAAAGTTCGTTTCCGCTTTTTTTCAAAACAGTAGAATAAATATTAATTGAAACTTCTGAATCTTTCGCTGTTTTTTCCCAGAATCTAATTAGATCAATTGGAACTTCAGGATCAATTAAAAACTGGTCTATTTTTTTAAAATCCGGTTCAACTTCTTCATATATTTTTTTGATTTGAACAAGACTACCGGTTTGACCGCTAATCTCAATTAAATCATTTCTGATTGCAATAAGTTCTCCGGAACTTTTTTTGATTCCTCTCAATAACGGGTAAACTATAAAAAAAATTAAGACTAAAGCTACAGATCCGGAAACTACTAAAGTCAAAAATATTTTTCTATTTGTAGTCATAATCATGATCATAATGGGTATCATCAAACCCTTCACCTTTACCCTATCACCTTATGTTTAAGGTGATAGGGTTTAGCTAAAAGTGAAAGGTCAAACAACTAATCTTTTGGAATTTTAAAGGTTACAAAAAAATTAATATCAACAGAATTAACCCAATTTGTGGGAGGAAAAGAAACTTCTTTAATGCTTTTTTCTTTTTCAAGATTTTTTTTAAATTCGAATAAACTCTCACGGGTTGGAATGAAACCAGAAAGAGCAATTTGGATAACTGAAGCCTCTCCCTTGGTAGCAGAAATATTAGTTAAATAAGCTTCTTTTGGTAAAATTTTTGAAGTTTCTTCCAAAACTTCACCAAAATAAACTTTCTGTTGATAAAAAGAGTTTAATTTTGTTAAGAGAATATTAAATGAATTAAATTCTTCTTGAAGGTTTTTAATTTCAGATTGCTCGATTCTTTCTTTCGTTTCCTCAAGAATAATTTTTTGGTATTCAACTTGTTCCTGTAAATAAAATTTTATTGAAAGCAGAATTAAGATAAAACAGACAATAAAGAATAGAAATAACAACCAAAGGATCACTACCATCTTTTTCTTTTGTTCCAATGATAGAATTGTTTTTTCTTTTGGAGGCAATAAATTTATCATGATTCTGAAAAACCTTATTATTCCTCTTTTATTCCGCGAAGTGCTAAACCCAAAGCAGTGGTATAACCAAGAGATTCTCCGAAAGGTAACTCCGGTACTTCTCTAAGAGGATCCGGCAAAATATTTGTCCAGGGATTTCCTAATTCAACTGGCATTTCAAGAAACAGAGAAAGGAAGTTTGCCAAACCTTTGAGATTGGCTCCTTTTCCACAAAGGATAATCTTTTCTATCCCTTCCTTCTTAACAGAAAGATGTTCATGACAAGAGTGGGTTTGGTAATAATTAATATATTTTTTAATTTGATCTGTTAAATCAGATAAAACAGGAGCCATTGATTCAAAAATATCTTTTCTTGTGATTTTTTCCTCTTTTGAATTAGATTTGGTTTTGCTCCTCTCCCGGTCTTCGGTTAATTCCAAACCATATTTTATTTTCATTTTTTCTGCTTCTTTTAAATCAACGCCCAAAGATTTGGAAATAGCTTGGTTAAGTTGAAAAGAAGAGATAGGAGTTGAGGCGGTAAAGCGAATGGAATAACCAGAAAAAATAATAAAATTAGTGACACTTCTTCCAAAGTCAACTATTAAAATAGGGAAGGGACTAAGTCCATTTTTTATCAAAGCCCGCGAAATTGATTGTGATTCAATCTCTAATGCGTAGAGATCCAAACCAGCTTTTTTCAAACAAGAAACATAAATATTAATGATATTTCGAGGAAAACAGGCAAGTAGAATATCAAAGTGATCTAAATGGTCCTGGACCGGAGGAATAATTTGAAAATCTAAATAAACTTCTTCAATAGGTAAAGGAATATGATTCTCAGCCTCAAAAGGGACAGCTGATTGGAGTTCCTCTTCTTTCATTCTCGGCATTTGAATAACTGTAAAAAAAGCCTTTTTTTCTGGTAAAGAAACGATAACATTATGGGTTTTTAACCTTTCACCCTTAACTTTATTTAATGCTTCTTTTAAAACCTGCAAAAATTCCTTTTCACTTTTTATCTCTCCCTTTTCAATTATGCCCGGCTTTATCTCTGTTTCTCCGAAAGAAGCTAAACTTAAAAACCTTCTTCTTCTTTTAAGTTTTATAATCTTTAAAGATAAATCAGAAACATCTAAACCAAAAACTACTGGTTTCAAATTTAAAAAATCCATCATAATTTTTAAATTAACTACATCATCAAAATGAAGTTTCGTACCATCTTTCTACCCGCCAGCCACCTCCCGGACCATTAATAAAAGTAAGATTTTGCAAACCTATTCCATATTCGACTTCTGCTTCATTGTCAAGTTTTATTTTATATCCTGTAACTTCTCTGAGTCTGACATTATTAGCCAAGTAAATCAAGCCAGAAGAAGTGTAAAAAATCGCACCTTGGGCATTATTATTAACAGAAATAGCCGGATTACCTGGATCTAAGGAGGAATTAGTTGAAAGAATTAAAATATAACTCCCTGTCTGGTCAGAACCGTTTAATACGGCATCATTGCTTACATTTATTGTCCCATCAGCTATCACTACTCCGCTATGAGAACCGTAATCACTATCTAAGCATATTTTACTATTAATACCCAAGTCAATAGAGCCTGTCACATAAATGTTACCAGTAATTCTTAGACAAGCATTAATATCAACGGTTAAATCTCTTGGTTGTTCAGGAGTCCCAATTTGCTTTGGTCCTAAAATATTTGTACAACTTCCGCATATGCTTCCACCCTCACTTATTGAAACATTGTCAGGTTCAACCCCACCAGCTGCCGCTTCATTTTTCCAATCAGAAATTTGACTGGAAGAAACAGGAGAGTTTTGGGGAGAAATTTCATCAGCTTGAGTTGAGAAAGTTCCACAATTTGTAGCGCTACCACCACCATGGATTACTAGACTCCCTCCAATTGTAGAATCTTCACAAGTATGAACTTGAGCATCTTCGCCAACGGTCAAATTTTTAATTTTATTCCCGTTACCAGCGACAATAATAGTGTTATCAATATAAGCTGTACCAGTCGGTACAATTACGCTACCGTTAGAAAAAACATTGCCTTTTACTCTAGAATTGTTGCCCATTTCCATTCCACCATCGCCTATCTGAACACCGTAGAAAAAAGAAACATTATGAGAACTAATTGAATAAACAACAGTCAATTCTCTTATCCTATCTAAGAAATTTCCTCGAGAGGTAATTGTTCTCGAACCTCCAATTTCTATTGGAATATCAACATTTATCGGCACCAGACCAACATTCATATTATAATTGTAAGATAAATTCCCCAAAGGGTTGTTTTTAAGATATAAAAGTGCATCTTCGATTCCTCCTTCGGATGCGTAATAAATTTGATTTGATCTAACTGTATTAAAAGAGATTTTTTGATTAACAAAAGTTAAAATATTAATGCTAATAGCAATAGTAAACATAACTGCTGATACTAAAATAGTGATAAAAACAACTGCTATTCCTTTCTGTTTAATTCCCGAGGAGTTACAAGCCCTCTTAAGTTTTGCCTTGCAAAATTTAGGAAGGCAAGGAGGCGCGGAGCGCCGACTGGTTTGTAACTTTGATTTTGAATAGATATAAATCATATTTTGACTATTCGGTATATGAAAAAGGTCTTAAAGAAGTCGTTGATGTAAGATCAATTGAAGCATTATATTCTGATTTACCACTTGGATTTTTATAATTTAATGTTAAATCAATTTGAACAGATGGAATAGAGTCTGTCATTACTTTCGTAAAAACTAAACTAGTTACCTCAACTGTATTAGAAGTTAGGACTTTAGGATCCTGCCATTCTTCTTTTATACAAAGCTGGGTACCACAAAGATAAAAATCAACGTAAGTAGTTGTCTCAAGATCTCCTTCCCCGTCCGTTACTTCACATACTCTTTCTAAAGAAAGTTGAAAGGAAGTAGTAGTAGGTTCATAAATACTAACTGCTTCTTTTATTTCGCGGGTCATTCTATCCATAGCTATCCTTGCACTATCAAAAGTTTCTCTTGTAACCTTTGTTTTAGTATTAGTGTAGATTTGCCACAAAAGCAAAGAGAAAATTACCCCAGTAATAACTCCTAAAACTGCAACATAAATTAGAGTCTCTATTAAAGTAAAACTTTTTTGCTTCTTAATTCCCGAGAAATTACAAGGAGGCGCGGAGCGCCGACTGGTTTGCAATATTCTTTTCATTGTTTCCAATTAGTTAAATAGGTAACAATTTCTACCGATTTGTTTTCCCAAGAAACAATTACTGTTACTTCTTTAGTATCAGGATCTTCCGTCCCGCCAGAATCAACAATGTTCCCATCAGCGTCGCGCATAACATCCGAAAAGACAACCTTTCTTTTAAAATCATTTATTGTTTCTTCGCCTAAAACCAAAGTCCATTTAGGAGGGATATCACCGGATTTTTGAGGATAATAATTAATGTCTGCAGTTAAGATTCTTATACCATTGGTATTCCAACTTGTTCCCTCTCGAAAATTTCTCACAGCTTCCATCGCTTCTTGAGTTAGATTAGTTGCTATAAGATAATTTTTTAACGAATCTTGAATTTTTAAAGAAAAAACAGTTGAACTTAAAAGATAAACTAAAGCAACAACAATAATTACCACTGCTATTAAAATTTCAATTATTAAAACTCCTTTTTGACTGTTTCTAAAAATTAACATATCAAATAATTCATTGAATTTGCATTGACCCAAGAACAGATGACCCTTTCACCACTGCAGGGTCTGAAGAGTTTGGTTCTATATATACATCGTTAAAATAGTGAGCGATTTCTTTGTCTTCCCCTTCATCAACAATATAAATTATAACTTCTTGATTATTTTCTCCATTGTTCCTATCTCGATGAATGCAGAGATTATTAAGTGGAAATGGATCGCTAGTAATATTATGGATTTTAAATATTTGATCAGTTCCTCCTACAGAAAATTTTCCTGTCCAATAAAAATCCCCCTCAAAATCAAAATAAGGCGTCATATCTACTGTTTCTGTCTGAGGAACAGTTGGAAAATAAAATTTTAAAGAAGTCGCATTTTGAATAATCCAGCCAAGATCAAAATGAACATGACGAGAATCTCTAATTAAGCCAGTAAGAGTTGGTAAAGATTCGCCAAAATTTATTTTACCACTCGGTTCTATATAAACAGAAGATATTCTGGCAGGTTCATCAATTATTCTAACTCTAATATTTCCTGGTGGTATCGCCTCTCCAAGACTTTTATTATAATACATACGATTAAAAACTACTTCTTTTTCCCCATCTAAATTGATTTCATAAATTTCAATTTTTTTGGGAAAGGTATGAATTTTATCAAAAGAAGGATCTCTTTCAGAATAGTTATACCCTTCAAATAAAACATATTGATGGGGAGAAGTTGTGTTATCAAAGTAAACGCCGTATTGGCTTAATTCTTCTGAGGCGAGAGCTTTACTCCGCGCATATCTCAAAACACTGGCAATTTCCTGAGCGGTACCATCTAAATCTGGCTTCTTACTAAGAGAAATATAAAAAGCGACTGACGTTCCAAATAAAATAATTAGAATAGCAAGAACAACTATAAATTCGACCGCAGTAAATCCTTTTTCTTTATGAAAATGCAAGTAATTAAACATTTTGATTCAAATTCGATTTTTTGAGAAGTATGAATTTGTTATCCTTAATCTTATCTAATAAGCCCCGAAAATATCTAAAAACACAATTAGTATTAAAAAAATACCTACCAATATCCCAATAAAGGTAAACCCAGCACCATTTTTAGAAGAAAATGGTGCTGGGTAAACGACTTTTGAGTTTTCAATAATTTTTTGAGCATTTTTTTC
>Ga0114922_10004984_pt1 | contig 12276 bp, 11 predicted proteins | sample AartaG_FD_100975 | JGI IMG/M metagenome (GOLD analysis project Ga0114922, IMG submission 100975) | Deep subsurface microbial communities from Aarhus Bay to uncover new lineages of life (NeLLi) - Aarhus_00045 metaG | ecosystem: Environmental > Aquatic > Marine > Oceanic > Sediment | place...
CATACCAATCGCCTCAGCAAGCATGTTCATCTGGGTTTCAAGTGGAAAGAGCATACTCATGATAGCATATCCTCTCATGGAACTGGCAACGGGCTTGTTTGTAAATATAGCGTACGCATCATACCAAACGTTCGGCACTGTGTATGTTCCCGCAGCAAAAACACTCATTTTATCCACAGAATACGACCCAAATGTATTATATGCACCCATGTCGTGGATTACACGAATCTTGTGCGCAGTAACCCGTCCATCTTTCTTCACGCCAGATTTCATGTCATAGATGTATGCTCCACGTTTTGTGGAAGTAAGGAAATCTTCTTTTCTGGTCATCCGAAATTTGACCGGCTTTCGGATCTTAAGGGCCATAAGACCCGCTACATGGTCACAGTGAATATCGTTTTTCCCTCCGAATCCACCGCCCACTGTGCCTCCAATAAGGTTAACTTTGCTTTTCGGGAGGTTAAAGACAGGGAGAAGCTGTCCTAGATGAAACCAGCGGCATTGGCTTACAGTGTATATTTCCAATCTGTCATTTCCATTGATGCGAGCAATTGAAACATGGGGCTCCATGGCCGCGTGATCGTTCATCTTTTCGTGATAGGTATTTTCAATAATTTCATCTGCTTCAGCAAAGCCTTTATCCACATCACCTTTTCGCACTTTACGGTGATCTCCGCTGTTAAACATCCAAACATTCCCCTCTGGACGCACTTTTGGGGCATCAGGCTTCATGGCTTCAATAGGATCAAAAACGGGTGTCTGCTCTTCTATATCAAGCTTGATCTTTTCGACTGCTTCTTGGGCCGTATCTTCGTCAACAGCCGCAACCGCAGCGATACGTTCACCCTTGAAGCGGATGTGTTTTTCAACAAACACCGGTTGATCGGGCGGTCCATATGTCTTGCTACCGGGTATATCCTTAGCGGTAATGATCCCCGCCACACCTGGCATATTTTCGGCTGCAGTGACATCGATATCCCGAATAATTCCCTTGTGCACAGGGCTTCGAAGGACCTTTATGTACAACATGCCAGGAAATTCAACATCATCAACGTAGGTCGTCGTCCCTGTCACATGGCCTAATCCATCATACCGGGGTATTGGCTGTCCAATATACTTTCCCATTTTCTCTACTCCTTTCCTTCGCCATATGCGACAGCTTGAATGGCTTCAATGACCTCAAGATAAGTCCCACATCGGCAAAGATTTCCTGAGATGGCTTCAACGATTTCTTCACGGCTCGGCTTGGGATTTTTTTCCAAAAGAGATATGGAAGACAGAAGCATCCCAGGCGTGCAGAAACCACACTGGGTAGCGCCGTGTTCATGGAAGGCCTCTTGCAGGGGATGGAGTTTCCCTTGTTTAGAGGTGAATGCCCCAATTGTTTTCACTTCTTTCCCGGCCACGGTCATGGCAATGGTCAAACACGATCTCACAGGCTCTCCATCCAGTAGAACAGTGCATGCTCCGCAATCACCCGTGTCACACCCTCTTTTAGGACTTATCACATGAAGTTGTTCCCGGAGCACATCGAGCAATGTCTCCGTAGGCTTCACCAGCACGTCTACCGGACTCCCATTCAGCATAAAAGATAATGTATATTTCATGATCAGCTCACCTCCTATTTTATTCTTCCATGCCCGCAGCACGCACCAAGGCCCGAGCAACAAGTTTTTCACCCGCCTTCTTGCGATACCAGGCCGTTGCCCGTTGGTCATCGATCGGGCTTGTCTCTTTTATCGCTTCAGCAGCGCATTTACCTAATAGATCCTTGTCTACACTGTTGCCGCTCAGTATCCTCTCAGCCTTTTCACATCGCAAAGGTCTCGGGGCCATCGAACCAACAGCAATCCGCGCTTCCTTGCAGATTTTTCCATTCATTTGGAGACGCACTGCCGTATTGACTACGGATAGAGTCATTGCTCTTCGTCGTCCGAGCTTGAGAAATGCCGTTTTGCCCCTGACAGGTGGAATGTGTATCTCCACCAGAAGCTCATCCGGCTTGAGGACTGTCTCACCGGGTCCCGTGAAAAATTCGTTGATCGGGACAACCCGCTCTCCGTCCGCACTCTTCAAGAGTAGCTCAGCATCCAAGACCAATAGCGGCGTTGATAGATCGGCTGCTGGAGAAGCATTGGCCAGATTACCGCCAATTGTGCCTGCGTTTCGCGTCGCTACGCAGCCTCCCTGCTTCGCAGCTTCAGCTAACAAACCTGCCTTCTCAGCAACCAAGGAATTGGCGATGAGCCCGGTCCATGTTGTTCCCGCACCGATCACCAGCTTACCATTTTCTTCCTTTATGTAGGCCGAACCAATACCACCCGTGTAAATAAAAATATCGGGCTTTAATTCATAGTAATTAACGTTTGGCACAAGATCTGTGCCGCCAGCCAGCACGGTGGCCTTTTCTCCATGCTTAGCCAGCAGTGCTAACGCTTCGTCAATACCGGATGGGGCAAAATACATCACATCCTTCATGATTAACCTCCTTCTGAACAATAAATCCACTTACTGCTAAAAACCACTCACATACAATCCCAAATTCTTTAGGCTGACGACATGTGGGAATACTTCACCTCCTTTCTATGTAGTTAGAATTGCACCTGTATTAGAAAAACAAATGGCCTCCAAGGAGGAAGATACCCTCTTTTGAGGCCAATCACAAAAACCCAGATGGTCACATCCCTATAATCTCTCAGAGATTTAAGTAGATCCATGGTTTCCAAAATTGAAGAGTTAAAGTTCAACTCAACGCTAACGCCAATGCACGGTACTGTCAAGTTGTTTTTGAATTGATGAAGCAGTAAAAAGTCAAAAAATGTATTTTTTTGTGATTCCAGCAAAAGCCTAAGCCCTGTATTTTCAGTGAGTTGCGACTACTATGGACTTCGGTTTTCACCGGAGTTACTACTTTTTACGAGATCATCAATATTCAATTTGGTTGCTTTTATTGCGCAGCCTGTTGAGTTAACGCCAATGAACCATAGGAAGCCCCGCAACCGGCGACTGGAAATACGGGATTCTTGTGCCTCTCAAGCTTCCGATGTAGACCGTCTTCAGATCAGGTCCACCAAATGTGACGCTTGCGAACCAAGGGGCAATTTTGCCTCCGGCATTCAGCATATCATCAGATGTCAGACGATCCTCAACGAAAGCCTTCTCCAAGGCGAGGGATGCCTTTTCGTTTCCATCGTCTAATATGACATGAAAATCTCCTTCCGGAGTGAGGGCAAAAATTTGTTCGGCCATTATGAGGGTGCCCCACAGATTTCCATGGGCATCGAATGCGATGCCATCAGGGAACCCAAATCTGCCAAGCTTGGTGGGGCCAAAAATCTCTCTGTTTGAAAGAGATCCGTCAGAGCCGACTTTCATGCGGGAAATACATTGTCCGGTTGTCTCGACGATATAGAGATACTCCTCTTTTGCATCAAGGCGAATTTCGTTTGTAAACCTGAAGCCTTCGGCTACGATTCGTATTCCTTTACCGTCTACTAATGCAATATAGCCATCGGCCACATTAGGACTCATTGCCTCCATCCAGTTTTTGATACGGGTTGAAATCGTCAGCCAAATGCGGTTTTGGCTATCCCTTAGCACAAAATTCACCTTGCCGATGGGCTCCCCGTCAATGTTGTCATAGAGGAGCTTGGTTGTACCATAACGGCTCATCACCTCCAGGACATCAGTCCCAAAATTGGAGATCAGGATGTCTCCGTTATCTGCAAAGGCAAGGCCGTTTGGCAAGGTACCTTCGGTAAACCGAGTGGCGTCATCGGAAGCGTGAGCGAAAGATGCCCCAAATGACTGTGTAATTATTTCCTGCTCACCGTTTGGAAGAATTTTAACGACGCCTCCCCGGGCGTCGGCTGCCCACAGGGTGCCATCCGGCTCGGCCAGGATACATTCGGGACGCTGAAGGTCTTTGCCGATATATTGAATATCGGTAGGCTCCACATGGAAACCAACTATCGGATTTTCTGGCATAGTACTGTCTCCTTTGCTGTTGTTCTCAACATCGCTTTTTAGTTCCCTTTGATTGACTATTGACGATTAATGGAATTCCTTTTGTTTTGAAAAAACTGTGTGATTGTTCAATTAAAACAGCGGAGCGAAGCGACTTCCGAAAATATCAATAGTCAATATGCAATCCCTGTTTTGGTTCTCCGCCTGTGGTGTATTCAGGTTAGGAGGCTTACGAATCCCTCTCATTAGCTATTAACAAGCGCTTTTGCCTGACACTCCGGGATCAATGTGTGAGCCTCAAGTATTAGTTCAACCGCAATTTCCGAACCTCTCTTATATATATATTCGCAAGTGTGATTCGAGCTCAATGGCACCCATTTTTCCCTCAGCGCTTTGCATTCCTTGGCCCCAAATTCTTCCATGTACCTACGATGAAGCTCAAAGCAAAGCTCGTCGACACATGTAAGATCGTCACTTGGAGATTGTCTGCCATAAAGATACCCGATACAGACAATTCCTGAAGCGAGCGGTCCGCAAAGATGCCCTGTGATTGACAAACCCGCCTCTTCCGGGGTACGAAGATCTTCGCCGGAAGCCAGGCCTTCCAAAACCGCTTTAAGGTCTATGCCGGATTTTAGCCGATGAGAACCGCCTCCGCCATGAAAGCCGGTCACTAATCTTACCATGGAAGGGTCCATAAGGTTCAGTGTTTCGTTGATTGCCATGAAACTCGCTTCACTACAGTGAAAACCTTGACGCCGGAATTTTACTGCTTTACGGCCTGCCTCTTCGATTTTTACTCTTGTGTTTTCGTCCATTTCCCCCGTCTATTTCCCCTTTTAGAAATCAAACGATTAGGTCTGCTCCACTTTAAAAAAATGTTGTAAATCGGCGGCATTTCAAAAGGCCTGAAAACAATCAAAATTACTATTACAGTATCGAATACAGTATGTCAATATATTTTTCAGTAATACCGCATTTATTTTGCCATTGTAAACTTTTTGGTTGTAACTCCTCTGTATGCCATATATATAGTGTTAGGCAGGAAGCGAGCCGGGTTTGAAACCCTATTTAAGTACAGCGTGCATGAGCATGATAAATAAGGAGGATTTTTTTGATGGTCGATACTGGTATGAAAATTAGGCAAGAACGTCTGAAGCGCAAACTTACGCTTGAGCAATTATCCGGGAGGACGGGACTTTCAAAAAGTTTTCTTAGCCAGGTCGAACGAAATCTCGCTCAACCTTCCGTTACCTCACTTAAAAACATTGCTCATGAACTGGGAATTAGCGTTGTGTATTTTTTAACAGATAACAATATGGATCAAAATCTTTGGGGATACAATCTGTCTATTGAAAAACCAGGAAATGGAGTAACCAAGTATAGCCGGGATATTAAAGTCGTTCGTGCCGATAAGCGAAAGGGGGTCACCATGCCCGGCTGTGACGTTTTATATGAAGTACTGACTCCCGATCTGAACCGCCAGCTCGAGGTCATGTTTATGCGGATCTCCGAAGGTGAGACTTCCGGCGATGAAGGGATGGTCGATGATCCGGGGGAAAAATTCGGTATTGTTTTGAAAGGGACACTCGAATTTCGTGTGGGGAATGAAGTTTTCACACTTCGGGCAGGAGATAGCATCGTTCATCCGGCTGATACTCCGATCTGGTGGCGGGGTTTGAAAGGAAACCCTATCGAGGTGATATGGGTGCAGACGCCGCCTTCGTTCTAAAGGCGGGTACGTAATATCAGTTTTTATGGAAGAATTAAGTGCAGTAAAGTGGAAAAAATTTAAGTTATATTGAAAAAATCTTGACACTGAATAAAAGAGGTGTTACAAAGTCATAAAAAGTCTTTTTCTCCCTGTCCCCTGTCGTAGATCCCGCCTGCGGGGGCGGGAGGACATGAAGGTTGAAGGTTATAAATGGTTGAAATTATATCTTATTCAGCCTTGCTTTCAGGGAAGAGGAAATTTTTTCATTTCTTACGAACTTTCAAAGTTAGTTAGGGAAAAATGATTTCGAAAAAACTTCTTTTCGAGAAATATGGTATTTATATATTTTTACTAATCCTTTTTGTATGCTCTTCGTTCCTTTCACCGGCATTTCTAACTCCGCAAAATCTCAGAAATATTTTCACACCTGCTGCAACCTTAGGGATGGTCGCTATAGGACAGACTTTTGTTATCCTGATAGGCAGGGGGGCGTTGGACCTGTCGGTTGCTTCAGTCATGGCCACCGTGACTGTAATTACCTCTATGAACACACATGGGCAGGATGCGCTGCTTCTCCCGGTTTCAATTGCATGTCTTCTCTTCGGCATCCTGGTAGGACTCACAAACGGTCTACTTGTTACCAAACGGAAGGTGCAACCTTTCATCGCGACCTTGGGTATGATGGTCATTCTCCAGGGTGTGCAGTTCCTTTTTACAAAAGGTGTTCCTAAAGGGACTTTCCCTCCATTCTTGCGATTTATGGGAACCGGAAGCCTTGGACCTGTCCCGGTTTCTGTCCTTTCTTTTGCCGTACTACTCGCCTTCGCTGTAATTGTTCTCAGAAAAACGATTTTCGGCCGTCAGCTCTATGCTACGGGGGGCAATATCAATGCGGCCATTATATCCGGTTACAAAACCGACCTGATTATCATAGTGACTTATATGATTTCAGGGCTTACCGCTGCAATTGCAGGACTCTATCTATCCGGATGGCTTGGCATTTCAGACAACTGGGTCGGAAAAGGCTATGAGGTCGACTCCATCGCTGCCGTCGTGATGGGGGGCACGTCCTTTCAAGGAGGTAAAGGCGGGGTATTCGGGACAACTGCCGGGGTTTTGATCATCGCTACACTTTACAATCTGGTTTTGCTCCTCCATTTTCCATTGCACTTTCAATACATCCTAAAAGGGGGGGCTATCATTTTGGCAGCCGCATTTTATGCCCGAAGAGTTAGTTACTAACAAATTTGAATCGAGAAAGGAGGTGGAAATGATCAGGTATGGGATTTAGAAAGGAGTGGGTATCTTCGTAAACCTATAACTTATAAGGAGGTTCGTATTATGAAAAAGGCATTATTTCTATTGACAGCGTTTGCGTTTTTCGGGGGACTCGTAACTACGGGTTTTGCAGCAGAACAACGACAGTGGGACAGGGCGTCGCTCTGGAACCCCGGAACGGTTAAAATGGTAGATACAACCCAATACAAGAAGAATCCGCCCTATAAAATTGGATTTTCCAACGCCGGTATTTCCAATTCATGGGCAGTTTTCATGCATCAAGAAGTACAAGCCGAGGCTGAAAGACACCCTGATTTGATAAAAAAGCTTTATGTAACTGAAGCCAAGGGGAAAGCTGACAAGCAAATCAGCGATGTTGAAGACCTGATCGCCAAAGGTATTGACATCCTGATCATCAGAGCAACAACGGAGGCTGCACTGGACCCGGTGGTCACAAGGCTCCATAAAAAAGGGTTTCCCGTGATTACGGTCTCAAAAGGCATAAAAAGCGACAATTATGTGTCTTTTGTTGATGCCAGTAATTATGTGCTCGGGCGCATGAACATGGTTTGGCTCTGTGAGATACTAAAAGGGAAGGGAAATATTGTAATGCTCGGCGGATGGCCTGGAGCAGGCTCTGTTGCGGATAGAAAAACCGGAGCTGACGAGGCCCTCGCTCGCTATCCGGGCATCAAGGTTCTGGATTATCAATATACGCATTTTTCTGCTACAGAGGGCAAAACCGTCATGCAGGCCATGATTCAGTCCTACGGTAAGAAGATTGATGGTGTCTGGTGTGATAGCGGTCTCCAGGGAGTGGGGGCTCTCGAGGCAATGGTTGAAGCCGGTATGAAATTACCTATCACCGGGGATCAGCTAAACAGTTTTATGTGCAGAGTCCAAAAGCATAATTTCAAAGGCGTGATGGGTGCTTATCCTCCGAGAATGGGGGCGGAAGCCGTCAAACTTGCGTTGAGAGTTCTGCAGGGCGAATCAGTGCCGCGTCACTTTAATGTGGCAACGTTAGTGTCCACCACGGATGAAACGGCCGATATAAAGGCGGATGTGCCATGGGATAAACTTGCCCAGCCGGATAAACCCGACAACTGGTGGTTAGGCCACACACTTCCAGAAAAGTGGCTTCCATACTAATGCTCACCGGGGAGGACCTGGGTGTCCTCCCCAATGATTGAAAGAACCAGCATGGAGATGAACGATAACATTTTTGAAATGCAAAGAATCTCTAAGAGTTTCCCAGGGGTCCAAGCCATTGATCATGTGGATTTCTCCTGCATATCCGGAGAAGTCCATGCATTAGTTGGAGAGAACGGAGCAGGAAAATCTACCTTGATGAAGGTTCTTGCAGGGGTTTATCAACCTGATGGCGGTAAAATAATTGTCAGGGACAAAGAAGCGCTTTTCAATTCTCCTAAGGAGGCCCAAAATTGCGGTATAAGCATTATTTTCCAGGAGTTTAACCTGATCCCCGAGCTGGAGGTGGCTGAGAACATTTTCCTCGGACGGGAGCCGCTGAGAAACAAGGGGCTTGTTATCGATAACGATCTTATTTATGCACGGTCAAAGGAACTTCTGGAGAGCCTGGGCACTTTTATTGATCCTCGCAGCAAGGTCAAAAATCTGAGTGTCGCCCAACAGCAGATGGTAGAAATCGCAAAGGCCCTGTGCCTGAATGCGGAAATTATTGTTATGGACGAACCCTCGGCCGTGGTTTCCGGCAAAGAGTTGGATTCCCTGTTCGCAATCATTCGATCCTTAAGAGACAATGGAAAGGCCGTAGTCTATATTTCCCATCGCATTGATGAAATTTTTCAAATTGCAGATCGCGCCACGGTTCTAAAAGATGGTAAACTGGTCGGAACAGTGCGTCCCAAGGATATAGATAAACCGACGATTGTTCGAATGATGGTAGGCAGGGATTTAGACCAGACATTTCCTCCAAAAGAGATGGGAGAAAGGAAAGAAATCCTGTCGCTTAAAAATATTTGCCGGGATAGGGTTCTGAAGGATGTCTCTTTAAAGGTCTATACCGGAGAAATTTTGGGAATTGCGGGGCTGGTTGGCTCCGGTCGTACAAATCTAGCCAGAGTTATATTTGGTGCAGACTCTTTTGATAGTGGTAAAATCTATTACCAAGGGGAAAAAACCAAAATGATAAGTCCTAAAATTTCCTTATCAAGAGGTGTGGGATTTGTCACTGAAGATCGAAAAAAGGAGGGTATTGTCGGCTGTTTTTCCGTGAGAAAAAATCTGACTTCTCTCATCCTGGACAAAATGAGAAGATGGTGTTTTACCAACGACGTGGAGGAAAAGAGGCTCGCAAAAACTTGTGTAAAAAAGTTCAACATAATGACTCCGGGAATTGAACAAGAAATACAGTATCTGAGTGGTGGAAACCAGCAGAAAGTGATTCTGGCAAAATGGATTAACGCCAACCCGAAACTAATTATCATGGATGAACCAACCCGCGGCATTGATGTGGGGGCTAAAGCCGAAATTTACAATACCATGCGGTTGATGGCAAAACAAGATAAGGCGTTGATAATGATTTCTTCGGAATTGCCTGAAATTATGGGAATGAGTGATAGGATAGTCGTCATGCACCAGGGAGAAATAATTGGTGAAATTTCTAGCTCCGAGGCAACGGAAGAGGGGATACTAATGATGGCAACCGGTCAAGTCAAAAAAAATGGAAAAGAGAGTATCCGTGAGTATTGACCAATTAAAAGAGAATCGGGCAATTATTGTCGTTTACTTTATTCTGTTTCTGTTGCTGGTGGTTTCCACCTTATTCTCTGAGACCTTTCTTACTTATCGCAACATTACCAATGTTCTTCGCCAGGCCGTGTCAATCGGGTTTGTGAGCTTAGGCCAAACCTTCGTTATACTGACTGCAGGAATAGATCTCTCAGTTGGTTCGGTAATCAGTCTTACCTCTTGTTTGTCTGCAGGGCTTATGCTCGGCAGGGACTCTATGATGATTCCGGTAGTGGGCCTTGTCATTGCCGTTGCCCTTGTCGTGGGATTTTGTAATGGCCTCATTATTGTCAAAACCGGCATTTCACCTCTTATTGTGACCCTTGGCACCATGTCTATTGTCCAGGGAGCGGTTTTGGTTTACACTCATGCTGCTTATGGGGAAGTTTCTCCTGCATTTATGTTCCTTGCCTGGGGGGAGATTGGATCTATCCCATTTCCGGTTTTTCTTCTATTTGCAGCCGGTGTGCTTGGGATATTTGTTCTTAGAAGAACGCCTTTCGGGCGACACATATATGCTATCGGTGGAAATGAAGAGGTGGCAAGACTCTCCGGTGTTAAGACCGAAAAAATTAAAATCTATACTTACATGATCTGCAGTTTCTCGGCGGCCCTAACCGGCCTTTATCTTTCCAGCCGGATGGGCATGGGGGACCCGCTGATTGGAGCGCCATATATGCTTGATTCCCTTGTACCTGTACTTATTGGCGGTACACTTTTAAGTGGGGGAAAAGGTGGCCTTGTTGGAACGTTCGCCGGGATCTTTATTCTAACGGTTCTGAGTAATAGTCTGAATCATTTAGAAATATCGGGCTACTGGCAATGGATTGTAGAGGGTGCGATTATCCTTGGCGCCGTTTCATTCTATGAAAAAAGAAAAACTTAGTGAATTTTATGGCAAAAGAATTTAAATAATACAACTTCTTTGTCGGTAATGATTTTTTTGATTGACTATTGACGATTAAAGGTATTTTTTTATTTCAAAAAAAGTGGGTGATTTTGTAATCAAAACAGTGGAGCGAGCAGACTTCGCCATAGTGGCTACGACGGCTGAAAGCGACTTCCACAAATAGTTAGTAGACAATAATCAATATTCATTTGGCTCCGGCTTGTCCGGTTTAGGTCAGCAGAAAAAAGGAGGTGCGTAGGATATGAAAGATGTTATGTATTTTGCTCCGACAGGAGTTGATGAAGCGCTGAATCTCCTCGCCGAGCATGGTGAAAACGCTGTAATATTGGCCGGAGGGACCGATATAGTGCCCCGAATCAATTATTATGAATCAAAGCCGGATGTCCTGCTCTATATTGGAGCAATCGGCTCCGACTACATCAGGGAAGGCAATGGGAGACTAATTATTGGAGCGGGGACGACATGGAGAAGACTGGCAGTAGATCCCCTAATAACTGAAAAAGCCGGCGTTCTATCTGAAGCCGCGCGTCAGGGCAGCTGCGTTGCAGTCCAAAATGCGAGTACAATAGGCGGTAACCTGGCAAATGCATCACCGGCTGCGGATTTGGCAACCCCTCTTTTGGTCATGGATGCTGAATTGGTGCTGGCAAGCGCTAAAGGGAACCGAATCGTGGCCATCAAAGACTTTTTTGTTGGGCCAGGACAGACAGTGCTCAAGCCGGAAGAGCTCATCACGGAGATATATATCCCGGCTTTTGTTGGAAAAACCATATTCCTCAAGCTTGGGCGTCGCAAGGCGATGACTCTCTCGGTTGTGAATGTGGCAGTTCGACTTGATGTGGAAAAAGGGAAATGCAATGATGCACGTATTGCATTAGGTTCTATGGCGCCTACACCTATCCGTTGCATAAGGTCTGAAGGTTTACTTAAGGGTAATGCAATCGACAAATCCCTTATCAGCCAATGTGCTACCGAGGCGATTGCCGAGACCAGCCCCATCGATGATCAACGTGCAACTTCATGGTATCGCAAAAAAGCAGGCGAAAACCTGGTTGCACGTGCTTTGGCTCAGGCTGTCGGTATTGAAGAATAATAAAGGAGGTGAACCGATCATGAAATACACATTGTCTTTTACATTAAATAGTCAGCCGGTTGATGTCTTAGTCAAACCGTCCGATACATTACTTGATGTACTGCGAGAAAAACTTAATGTGCTAAGCCCCAAGCGAGGCTGTGACACGGGTGACTGTGGAGCGTGTACGGTCCTGCTTGACGGGGAACCGGTGAGATCGTGCCTGACCATTGCTATGACCGTTGCCGGGAAAGAAGTCAAGACAATCGAGGCATTCACATCCAAGGACGGGAAGCTTCATCCCCTTCAGGATGCCTTTCACGAACACGGAGCCACCCAATGTGGTTTCTGTACCCCCGGGATGCTTCTTTCTTCCATATCCCTTTTGCAAAAGAATCCAAAGCCGAGCCGTGAGGAGATTGTTGAAGCCATCTCAGGAAATCTTTGCCGGTGCGGGACTTATCTTGAGGTCATTGAGGCCATTGAAGCAGTCGCGAATGGTGAAGGAAAGGAGTAGAGAATATGGGAAAGTATATAGGACAGCCAATACCCCGGTATGAC
>Ga0114922_10004985_pt1 | contig 12276 bp, 7 predicted proteins | sample AartaG_FD_100975 | JGI IMG/M metagenome (GOLD analysis project Ga0114922, IMG submission 100975) | Deep subsurface microbial communities from Aarhus Bay to uncover new lineages of life (NeLLi) - Aarhus_00045 metaG | ecosystem: Environmental > Aquatic > Marine > Oceanic > Sediment | place: Aarhus...
TACCTTCGAAAATTGGTTTCGTTTTTCATTTTTTGGTTCGTGGTCAGGGTCGCCGTTATTGGCGCCGGAGGTGTCCTGATTTAATCCGTAAATACCCCGATTTTCCTCGAAAATCCCCCGATTCCCCCCGTTTTTCCCCCGAAATCCCCCCGATTTTCCCCGAGAGGACCTTCGTTTATGCGGGCTACCGCCTCAAAAAAGCGGTTTGCGATGGTTAAGACCTGCCGGCAGGCTTTTCGCGCGGATTTAATGGATGGGAGCGATTTATTTATTTTTCAAAGGGCCCGTCATCGCTATAGCTACGACGCGGCAAGCGGGCCGGACAGGTAGTCCGCTCACTATTGGAGGGGCTTGCGCGTTTGATGCGAAAAGACCATCGATTCTCGATGCCCGATGCTCGTAACTCGTTTTCAACAAGCGAGTAAGAAAAAATTTAGTTTTTGGGATTGTTGGTTGTGGGTAGCCGCGTTTTTGATTGAATTTAGCGCAGTGACGGAAGGCCCTAGTTAGATAGGCCCGCAATAGAGTCCTCCGGACTCTATGCAATGGGCAAGCTGGCGCCATCTCACGGGGCAGGGGCGGGCCGGGAGCCTTGCATCTGCATCAAGATTCCGCGCTCAAAACGGCTTTTGGATATAGAACTATAGTCATTGGAAAAAAGGTGAAAAGTTTGGGAAAACGTAAAAAGAGTGGTGGAATGGCGTTGGAAGAAGTGTGAATAGTTGGGAGGATATGTGAAGGATGAGGAAAAGTTGGCGTTGAGATGGGGGGCTACGGCTGGATAGGGAGGTGGGTGGCGGGAGGCGTCAGTGGGTTTGGTTGGGTTTGTTTTTAACAACGAATACCTAATGCACAGGGGCACAGGTGAACAAGAATTTTCCTTGCGCGGAAAGCAGCACGGCACAGTTTCAGGACTCGCCTTCTCCAACGGTGGGCTGTGGTTTTGTTAGCTTGCGCTGTAATGCGTTCTGTGCTTTCTCAAGCCAGTGAATAATCCTGGCCGGCATGAGAATCAGGAGAAGACCAACAGCAACTTCAAGAACGCGGCTGAGAACCGGTATAACGTACTGCAGGAAAAACGAGGCTATGTCTCTATATCCCGGTTGCCGCTTAAGCCAAAACTCTCCCAAAAGGGTAAGTGAAGATTTAGCAACCCCCGGTATCGCATGCGTGAGAACGTAAAAACCTAAAAGTACGATCCCCAAACGCAGCAGGTTATGTCCGTCCGACGATCCGGGCAATTCAGTATCTTTGACGAGCCGGACTTTGTCAGCAATCCACTCTGTCCGGAATAGCAGAACAAGAGCAAACAAAACCGCCAGAACAAAGTATACAAGAAGCCCTGCTACGTTGAGCAACACTCCGATAAGCCAGAAGGAATCACGGAGGTGCCCAGGTAAGAAAATCATTTGATAAGATATAATTTGAAGTGTTATATAAATCGCCCACCAGAGACACAGCAATCCCAAGAGCTTTGCACCAACAATAAACAATCGCCTCATAATTAGCCTCCACTTGTTGAACTTGTTTTGATTACAATCGGACACTCTGCAAATGAGAGGCTCAGCTACACAACCAAGCCTTTCAATGTCACAATAATATCAAAATCATCTTTAGAAGGCAAAGGGGGATTTTTTGGGTTTGACAAATATTGTTGTTTGGGTTATTTATTGGGGATTGTTAGCAAAGCGATAGACACCCGGGGCGGTAAACAGCGAGCTGCGGTAGAGTTGTCGTAAAAAAGAAATAGGTGGTGTATTGTTGTATAAAATAACAACTTTGGCTGCCCTTAATTACTGGAGGCAAAAAGGTAATGTCTGGCGAATTTGAAAATAGTAACTTAATGGTGTGTTTGAAGCAAAAGAACGGCGCATATTTTCAAAAGGTTATCGAACTGAGGGATTCAATTACAGGGTGGTTAGAGTTTATTCCACAAACATTTCCTCATTATACGCGTCATACAATCGCACACAGTGATGAGATCATTGGGAAATTATCGAATCTTCTTTTTGAAGGCATAGAGCCTGTGATAAATCTGTCATATACTGAAATGTATATCCTTGCAGCGTCAGCGTATCTGCATGATGCAGGAATGGTTGCTTCTGACAAGGAAAAATCGGAGATTTTCGATTCTGGCGATTGGAGGAAATGGACGACAAACACGGGAGGTGGAGCAAAAAGAATTGCAGAAATTGAAAAGTTTAGACTGGACGATGGGATTGATAAGGATAAGCGCAACTTTCTTGCTGACGTACAAATGCGTTTTCTCATTGCGGAATTTCTACGCAGGACGCACCATAGGCGAGCAAGTCGTGTGATGATGCAACATCAATCTGTGCTGGGCAGGTTTGCATTTGATAACGATATGCTGCTTGAGACGATAAATAGCGTTTGTGTTGCGCATGGACTGAGGCAACATGAGTTGCGGGACGATGAGCGCTTTCCCGAAAGGCGTCTAATAAGAAACGACATGGTGAACGTACGTTTTATGGCGATCCTTCTTCGGATTGGTGACCTTCTTGATATGTCCAATGATCGTGCGTGTCCATTATTGATGAACGCAGCATGCCCTCTGCCTGCTGATAGCCTTGCCCATTGGACTCAATATAAACGAATAAAGCATTTCATGGTGGCACCTGACAAGATTGAAATCAGAGCAGAGTGTAACAATCAGAAGGAACACCAGGTGTTGCAGGACTGGTGCCAATGGCTGGTAGAGGAGACAATAGCAGCAACAACTATCATGACGCATGCAGAAAGACTTAGTGAATGGCAGTGCCCAGAAATAACGTTATTTGATGATGGAAGTGGGACTATTGTGATAAGGCCGGCTGAAGGGGCGAGTTATATTCCATCACGGTGGATACTTAAGCTCGATAACGAGGCTATTTTTGAAAGATTGATTAAGGATGCCTACGAGGACACGTCTGTGTTTATACGCGAATTAATACAGAACGCACTGGATGCCAACCGCTGTCAGATGTATATCGATGCGGAAACTAGAGGTATTGAACGTCCCGAGTATCCAACGCAGTTTGAAGAGAACGTCCGAAATCGCTATCCAGTGAAAATCGGCTTAGAGGAGAAGAAGATAAAGAATGAGATATCAGGTGATGAGGAAAATGTGCAGGTACTTACAGTCGAGGACTGCGGGATTGGAATGGACAGGGATATTATCGAGCATTATTTCCTCCAGATTGGACGCTCGTATTATATCACCGATGCATTTCGACGCTTATTTACTTTTGTCCCTACAAGCCGATTTGGCATAGGATTTCTGTCAGTCTTTGCTGTAAGTGATCATGTAACAGTTGAGACCTACAAGCCAGGCGCAAAAGAGAACAGGGCATACAATTTTACACTAACCGGGCCAAAGAGTTACCTCTTGACGGAGGAAGGAAAGCGAAGAAAATGCGGGACTAGAATAGAGGTCAGATTGCGTGAGACAATGAAAAAAGGAGAATTGAATGATCTTATATCCGGATGGTGCAGGCGTGTGGAGTTTCCTATAATCGTCGACGATCTTGGGGTTGAAAAGAAGATAATTGCCGAGAAACCTGAGGATTTTGAATGTGAGGTGCCAGATATAACAAGAGATGGAGCAAAGTTTATTGTCCGTTGTTTTGATATTAATCGAGACGGCATCGAAGGTGAGCTATATGTGCTGGCTCATATTACGGATGAGGGAGAGTCGTGGACCAAGACGTGGTGGGCCATTTATGAATATCCCAAGACACATCCGGCAGCAATTACCCCGAAAATGCCCGACAGCATTGAATGTCTGCATGGTATTTCTGTCTATGGTCATGCAGGTTATGCGGGTGCAATGTGCCGACGTCTTGACTATCGAAACGCCAACTGTTGGGCAATCCTTTCAAGAAAAAGTTTGAGAACATTCAGCCTAGAAGGAAGGATTGGAACTGATGTTGAATCCAGATGGGAGGAAATTCTTCTTGAGCATATGAGAAAGACGCCGCTAAGTAAAGGTGATCAAGGATGGCGGTATAAGCAGAATCTTATTCATGATTTTCCATTAATGGGCTTCTGGCGTGGCATCGATGGTACAATAGGGGCATATGTGAAGGGCCAAATAGAGTTAGTTTCAATTGACTATATGATGGGCTTGGAAGAATTGACTCTTATATTTGAGCCCCGAAGGATAAATGAAGTAATGCCAGACTACGATAAAAAAAATGACACAGACCCCAGCTGGGACAATGACTTGTACACGATAATTGATGGGGACAAAAGATACATAACGGCCGATTTGCGTGAAATGCTTTTTCGAGATCGATTAGTAAAAAAAGTTAGGTGGTTAGATAGTGGACATCTGGCAGTTGATTTAATAGCTGCGGAACACAATAAAGATGAAAAAAACTTTGATTTGCCGATGGGAATAAATTGTCGACTCATGGAATACTCAGATGTCGAGATGATTGGAGGAGGAATACGGAATATTTTCGGCTTTGGGGAGATGTTGTTGATAAACACACTTAATCCTTTCGCCAAATGGGCGATCAATGTGCAAGGCAATATGAATGAGTCACAATTGCAAGGAAAACAATTAAAGACTCTTTTTGAGCTTATGGCTGAAGCAATTCAATACAAAGGGTACACAAAGTACCTTTGCAAGTTGTCCAGCTATGTAGATAGTTGGCGTCTACTGCCTGGTTTGACCGATGAAGTTTACCCGCCTGAGATTGAACTAACGAAGGAGATGTTTTGTTGGACAAGCCCCAAATAAAACATTGGGGAGAACAAGAGAAATCGACGAGGGCGAAAAACAAAGATAAGCGTTTTTCATGAAAGCACTTATAGTCGCCATCTTACAACTATTTGTTTGTCATTTCTTTTTTGACAGATTAAAGTTGGTTTGTATTTTATGAGGGTGTATCCCGGTGAAGGGTTGACTTTCAGCGATACTGGGGGGTCATGCCGCTAAGGCGGAAGTGTGAAGAGTGAAGGGGGAAGAGTGAAGGGGGAAGAGTGAAGAGTGAAGGAATTAGGTGTGAGGGGCGCGTTACGGTTGTTCTTCGGCATTTTCGGCCTGGTCTTTGGAAAGCCAACCTCCTCCCAAGGCCTTGTATAATCTCACGTAGGCATTGAGGTATTGTTGTTTGACCTCAGAGAGCTCCAGGCCGGCAGAAAACAATTGTCGCTCTGTTTCCAACACTTCAAGGTAGCTGGTAACGCCTTTGTCGTATCGCATTTTGGACAAGTAAGCCGCGTTTTCTGCCGCATCGCGCTGGCGTTCTACCGAAGCAATCTGGTCGTCGTAGGTATGCACTTCTCTGAGTGCATCCTCCACTTCTTTGAAGGCAATCAGTACGGTATTCTGGTAGCGGTATAACGCCTGTTTCGTTCTTTCCTCCTGAATCACAACTCGCAGCTTATTCTTATCGAAGTCAAAAATCGGCGCAAACAGATTACCGCTGAGGGACCAGGCATCTCCGTCGGAGATTAAATCATCCAAGTCGGTGCTGGCAAAGCCCGCAATGCCCGTTAAGCTGATGGAGGGGAAGCGCAAGGCCTCAGCCACACCGATTCGCGCGGTCTGAGCGTGCAGTAAATGCTCTGCCTGCGCAATATCGGGCCTGCGCTCAAGCAAAGCGGATGGCAGTCCGGCCGGGATATAGGGCGGTATGGCCTGATGGGGCAAATCGACCCCGGTTTGAATTTCCGCAGGGAATCTGCCGAGTAAGACACTCAATGTGTGTTCAGTCTGGGAGATGAGACGCTCAAAAACCGGTATGGATGCGTCTGCAATTTCCTTCTGGATTTGAGACTGGTTCAGGTCGATTTCAGGAATGATGCCTTTGGAAAAGCGCTTTTGAATAATATCGAGACTCTCAAGCCGCGAATCAAGTGTGCGCCTGGATATTTGTAGTCTCTGGTGAAAATCCAGCAACAGAAAGTAGGCACTGACAACCTCGGAAATCAAACTAATCTGGACGGTTCTCAGGGAATACTCCGAGGCCATTAACTGAGCGAGGGCCGCCTCGTTTGCCCTGCGAAATTTGCCCCAGAAATCGATTTCCCAGCTCAACGTCGGTGCGATAAAATAGCTGTTATCGGTATCGACTTTCCTTCCAGCGACGAAGCTTCCACGAGACGCCCCGGCCTCTATGTCCACCCGTGGGTACATATCCGCCTCGACAAAGCCCAACGAGGCACGGGCCTGTTCAATGCGACTGACAGCAATCATGACATCTTTGTTGTCATGTAATGCCGTGGTTACCAGTGAATCCAGAACGGGGTCATTGAACAGCTCCCACCATTTGAGGTTGACCACGGCCTCGGCTTCTTCGTCGGCAAATCTAAAATGCTCAGGATGTTCAACAACAGGCTTTGTAAAATCGGGGCCCACCATACAGCCGGCGAGAGATACCATAACGGCCAGAGCAGCGATGTTAATCAGATTTTTCATTTTGAGAGCTATCATTATTTATCTATACAGGGGCCGATTGAAGAGTTCGTTTTTGTTCATACCTGCCGATTTTGCCGATAAAGACAAAAAGCATCGGATAGAAGAAGACGCCTAATATTGTCGCTATAAACATCCCTCCCAACAAGGCCATACCCATAACTACTCTTGCCTCAGCGCCGGCCCCGGAGGCAAAAACCAAAGGCAGGACACCTAAAATGAAGGAAAACGCAGTCATCAATATTGGTCTGAAGCGCAGTTTTGCGGCCTTTACGGCCGCGTCGAATGAGGAAAGACCACCGTCGAATTCCAGTTTTGCAAACTCAATGATGAGTATGGCGTTCTTGGCCCCCATTGCGATGAGCATCACCAGTGCAATTTGAGCAAAAACGTTGAGCTCGTAACTCTGGCTGAACAAGCGAGCCAGAAACAAGAACATAAACGCACCGAATATGGCAAATGGCGTTCCCAGCAAGATACTCAATGGCAGCGACCAGCTTTCATACTGGGCGGCGAGGATGAGAAAAACGAATACCAATGCAAAGACAAAGACAACAGAGCCGGTACCGGCAGCCTCCTTTTCCTGATACGACATATTGCTCCATGCATATCCCATACCAGGCGGAAGGTTTTCAGCTAGTTCTTCCAAAGCATCCAGGGCCTGAGCAGATGTATATCCGGGGGCCGGTCCGCCGGTGAGCTCTACAGAACGGTACAGATTATAACGGTTGGTATAATCCGGTCCTGCTATTTCATTAATCTTGACGAATGCCGACAAGGGGACACTTTGCCCGGCACTGTTCTTGACGAAGAAAAGATTGACCTTCTTCTCATCCAGGCGGTATTCAGGTTCGGCCTGGATATATGCCTTGTATAATCTTCCAAACCGGTTGAAATCATTTACATAGGAGCCGCCAAGGAAGGCCCCGACGGTCGTGTAAATATCATTTAGAGCGACTCCCGCCTTGAGGACTTTGTCGCGGTTGATGTCCATAAATCTTTGAGGAACAGTCGCCCTGAAGGGAGTAAACACCGAACCGATTTCAGGCCTCTTCATTGCAGCCTGAATGAAAATTGTCGCTTGTTTCGAGAGGTAATCAGGAGTATTACCGACCCTGTCCTGAAGCATCAAAGAGAATCCCGACCCGCTACCGAGGCCGGGGATGGCTGGAGGACCGAAGGCAAACACCTGTGCTTCGTAAATGCGGGACCTGAACTCTCTGTTTAGCAGAGCAATAACTTCTTTAACGGTTCTTTCACGCTGGGCCCAATCCTTAAATGAAACAAAAATAAGACTGTTATTATTGGTATAGGCTTTTGTGAGCAAACTATAGCCTGCGACCGCCGTAACAAATTCCGCTTCATCAAATTTCTCTATAATTTTTTCCACTTTCTTTGTGACAGCGTCAGTTCTTTGCAGAGAGGCCGCATCAGGCAATTGTATATTGACAAAGAGATATCCCATGTCCTCTTCGGGAACGAAACCGCCGGGTACTTTCTTTCCCAATAGGCTCAAAGCAATGACTATAACAATAATGAATATCAATCCTCTGGTAATTTTGCGTGTTACGATATTCGTAAATTTCATATATGAATCAGTGGACTTATCAAAAACATTGTTAAACGCCTTAAAAAACACACCCAGCGGTCCTCGATATGGTTTTTGTTTCCTCAGCAGCAGTGAACAGAGAGCCGGGCTCAGGGTTAAGGCGTTAACTGATGAGAAACACACAGAGACAGCAACCGTGATGGCAAACTGCTGATACAACCTGCCTGTTATGCCACCCATAGCCGCCACCGGAACAAATACCGCGACAAGCACCAGCGTAGTTGCGATGACCGGTGCGGTCACTTCGCTCATTGCTTCGATGGTGGCTTCTTTGGTATTCATGCCCGCTTCAATCTTGACCTGTACGGCTTCGACTACGACGATAGCATCGTCGACTACAATGCCGATGGCCAGAACCAGACCAAGCAGCGATAACACATTTATTGTGAAACCAATCACAGGAAATACTATAAAAGCACCAATCAGAGAGACGGGTATGGCAATCGTGGGAATTAAAGCCGCTCGCCAGTCCTGGATAAAAATGAAGACAACGAAGATGACCAGAGCAAGGGCAACAAAGAGTGTCACGACGATTTCATTAATACCGGCCGTAATGGCCAAAGTGGTATCCAATGCTATATCATATTTCATGCTCTCCGGGAAGGATTGGGAAATCCCGGCCATCGTCTTTTTGATCTCTTCGGCCAGTTGTACAGCATTGGAACCGGGCGATTGATACAAACCTATGACGGCACATTCCTTATTGTTCAATCTGGTAAAGCCATTATACGTTTCAGTGCCTAACTCAACACGGGCTATCTGTTTTATTTTTACCTGAGCCCCGCTTTCATCGGTTCTTACGACTATTTCGCCGAATTCCTCTTCCGATTGCAGACGTTCCGGCAGCCTGACCGTATAGGTGAATTCCGTTCCCGGGGGGGCCGGTTCCGCTCCGAATTTACCTCCGGGTACAATAGCACTTTGCCCGCGAATCGCGTCAACGATCTCGGGAACTGTTATTCCCATCTGGGCCAGACGGTCCGGTTTTATCCATATGCGCATTGAATAATCGCTTGCAACCAGAACAGTAGCGCGACCGAGACCTTTTATCCTTGCCAATATATCAACGATGTTAATCAGTGCATAGTTACCGAGAAAATTCTGGTCGTATCTGCCATCTTCTGAGGTCAGAGCGATAAGCATAAGAATATTCGCCAGTGATTTCTCAGTGGTGACGCCGAATTGTCTTACCTCTTCAGGCAGCTTGGCCGTCGCAGCGGCGACCCTGTTTTGAGTAAAAACAGTGTCCATATCCGGGTCGGTACCGACCTCAAATGAGACCTGAATCGCCATGGTGCCGTCATTTGCATTGGTCGATTTCATGTAAATCATATTGTCAACACCGTTAATCTGCTGCTCCAAAGGTGTTGCGACCGACTGCTCTACGCTGATTGAGTCCGCTCCCGTATAAGTTGTACGGACTTCCACCATGGGAGGTGTGATATCGGGATACTGCTCAATTGGAAGGCCTCCGAGGGATACTACTCCAACAATAACCGTGACAATCGCGATGACCATTGCCACAATTGGACGTTCTACGAAAAACTTACCCATACTTGGTTACTTGCTTTCTTCGTCTGTTGGTTGGATTTGGTGGATTACCGGGTTTACAGTCATTCCATTTCTTACTTTCTGCAGACCTTCGTATACAACTTTTTCCCCGGATTTTAAACCCTCCGTGACCAGCCAGAACCGGTCGATCTTGGGGCCTACTTTAACTTCTCTTTGTTTGACTGTATTGTTTTCGCCGACAACGTAAACGCTGTACAATCCCTGCAGCTCCATAATGCATCTCTGCGGGATCAGGATACCATCTTTGACCACTTCTACCCTGGCTCTTATCTGGGCAAACTGCCCCGGGCGAAGTATTTCATCCGGATTGGGAAATGATGCCTGAACCAGTATGGAACCGGTAGCAGAGTCCACTTCTCTGTCAATAAAGTCAACTTTGCCTTTATGTTCGTATACAGAGCCGTCTGCCAAAATCATATCCAGCTCAGTTACACTGTCGTCCCTTTCAGCATCACTTTGGGAAAGATGGCGGCGGATGGCACGCAGATACATGGTCTCTGTAATATAAAACTGCACAAGGACGGTATCTATACGGGAGACCGTGTTTAGAATAACCGGATTTGGGCTTCGGCCTACAAAGTCCCCGACTTTCGCCTTAGTCCTGCCGATTATTCCGGATACGGGCGAATGAATCTTTGTATAACCGAGTTGTATTTTTACGGCCCTGAGATTCGCCTCTGCTGCCTTTACTGATTCGACAGAAGCTTCATGTTGGGCTACGGCGGCATCTAAATCACTATCACTAACCGCTTTTTGCTCAGCGAGAGGTTTAATTCTATCTAAATCGCTCTTGGCTTTAGCCAGCATGGTTTTTGCTCCTGCGACCATGCTCATCGCAGCCGCAACCTTTTCTTCAAATGGCTGGCTTTCAAGAGTATAGAGCAAAGCCCCTTTGTTGACCCGTGAGCCCTCTGCAAAGTGTATACCTTCCAGATAACCTTCTACCCTCGCCGGTATGCCAATATCTTCAAAGCCGGATATTTGACCGACATATTCCTGATGAATTGGAACTTCCTGTGCTTTCGTCTGGAATACCGGGATGTCCGGAGGAGACTGTGAAGACGAGTCTTTTTTGGCACACGAAACGAATAACAAAAACAATATGCACAGTAAATTTAGCGTTATAGTTTTCATTTTTTTCTCTTTACATTGAACCAAAGCCAAATGTTATTATGAAGTCGGCACGCTAGTATATCAGACCCGTTTAGTCAGGTCAAATAAAGCGGCCTATGGAGACTCCTTCCTCATAGACTGCGAGATACCCATGCCTACGAGTCTTGCTACCAGAACAGCAAGGTAAACCGGACCAGCGACCGATTCCAAAACAGAAAGCGACCTTGCCTGACTCGTCATTGGTATAATATCTCCAAAGCCTAATGTGGTTAACGTGACATAGCTGTAATAAGTGAAATAGGATGAGTCTGTACTGAAGTGGTCCGGTACTTGAAATGAACCGGGCTGCAGGGCTTCAAGAACGGAGTAAAAAGAAGCCCACATCAGTCCAATCAACAAATATCCGCAGATGGCCCCGGCAATAACATCAGCATTTATTTTCTCTTTTTTACATAGATAAATAAGAATTAGGACTACCAGGAAAGTAAAAAACATCGCACTAAAAACCTGCCCCACTATAAATAATGAAGGAACCTCCACAAAATAACGCAACCAATGTACAGCAAGTGCGGGAAAAGCAATTATCATGCCGATGTAAAAGAAGTGTTTTTTTTGACTGGCTACGTAAACTCCGGATATGAGAACTATAGTAGCGAATATATCCATAAGAAGGTTTCCGATTCCAATAAAGCCCTCAATAAAAGGTTTAAGGGAAAGCGTGAGCGTAATGGAGATGAGCAGAAAGATAAATCTGCCAATTCTTATCTGAGTGAAAGGAATATTAATTTCTCTCGTCATGTCTGGGCTCCTTGGCTATTACGCCGCAAGCACTTGGTGTTGATTTTACGGAATTGAGGTATGCTTTTTCTTTCTTATCAGTATGCATTTTGATTGCGCGACACGGTGTCAGTTGGTCCGTGTTTTCTGTAGCATTCTGCGAGAAAATTTGAATCATAGCATCAGCACCAGCTATGGGGATTTGGTCTTGCCTTGAAACTATCGATATACATTGTATATCCTTGCCTGGCTACGCAGCTAAACCTATTTCTCAATATAATATTACATCTGTCTTGAAAATTCAAAGATTTTCCCTATTAGCAGGATTTTTTGATGTTGAAAAAAATTGAAACGACGGCTGGATCCGGAGCCTTCGCTGGGACAAGGGGGCAGGACAAGAAGATAAGGCAGTCCCGTATCAAGTACGGGATGACAGGACGAGTGGGGGATGCCGCAAGCGGGATTGGTTCGTATCTCGTATCTTGTATCTCGTATCTGGGTGGTTGAGGCCGGATAGGAAAATCAAAGATTAAAAATCAAAATGCGAAGATACAGTGCAAAAATTAAAAAGAGTTGACTAATTGTGGATTCCCGCTTTCCGTTCCGGGCTCTTCGCTGCGCTACGTGTCGCGGGAATGACAACCCCCAAGTCGCGGCTTGGGGGCTGCTATGAGGTCATCCGTCAAGGGTTATAATTTGATTTTTTTATTTTTTTTTGTGGCGTCTTTTGCCACGCTTTTTGCGGCTCAGTCTGCTATCCGTGCTCTATCGCACCATTTAA
>Ga0114922_10004986_pt1 | contig 12272 bp, 9 predicted proteins | sample AartaG_FD_100975 | JGI IMG/M metagenome (GOLD analysis project Ga0114922, IMG submission 100975) | Deep subsurface microbial communities from Aarhus Bay to uncover new lineages of life (NeLLi) - Aarhus_00045 metaG | ecosystem: Environmental > Aquatic > Marine > Oceanic > Sediment | place: Aarhus...
GATTTAAATAAATAAGAAAATAAAATTATAATTATATATTTAAACATTTTACAACGAAAAATAAGATTACTGATATTATTACATTAAGCTCATTAAATCTTTAATTATCAATGTCTATTTAAATAAATAAAATTTTTTTATCAGCGAAAGATTTTTAAGTAATATTGATTATTAAAAAATCTGTTTAATTTTAATAAAAAAGAAATACAGCTCTTTTTACCTTGTTATAAAGAATGAGAAGAAATTGAACGAACGTTCATTCATAATGTTTTAACAGCACTAGTCTTTTTTGAGTCCAATTCTAATTTCTTTTTCTTACGACGCGCCATTTCAACAAAAGCCTCGATACGCGTAATCATTCCCGCCTCTCCCGAATGTTCATCCATTGTAATCTCCAAGAAAGGTAAACCTACAACTTTCATATCTCGCATGATTAGTTCTGAGATAAGACTATCTGGACCACACGCGAAACTTATAAGAAAAATAACCCCATCGATCTCATCACGACCCTTTGTCAAAAAATAACGGATTGCAGCCAATATCTCCTCCTCGTGTCTCCAGTAGTTCCTCAAACGTTTATTTATAATTACTGGCACTTTAAAAATAGATTCAGGCAAGTTTTCTATTGTTAGAACCTCAACACCTTGATCATGTAATTTTTTCTGGAAATCCAAATTAATAAAAGTGTCAAAAATATTATAACCATGCCCAAGAAGTAGAAATTTGAGATCTCCCTTATGTTTTTTCTTAGGTAATGTGAAAGGTCTATTTCTTTCTACTAATCTTAAAGCATGATTGACAGGGGCTCCTTCTCTCAAGAATTTATGATATTCATCAAAATATTTTTGAGCTTCTCTATACGCATTTAAAGATTGATTTTGAGTTCTCCCTAATTCTTTTCCAAGCTCGATTGCTGAAGTCGCAATTGGAAACTCCTTTACATTTACTTCGAAGTTTAATATTTTTGGCACTTCTGGTAAAATTTTAATAATATCAGGCAGCGATATAAATTTAGGACAGAAATATGCCTCTTTTACCTCTGCTACATATCTCGGAACAAAAATATAGTCTAAATCTGGATTGTCTCGTACTAACTTTAATACATGACCATAATAGATCTTTACAGGAATACACAGTTCTCCAAATCCATGGGTTACACCTTCCTCTACTATTTTTTTATTAGTTGGAGGGCTTAAAATGAGTTCAACATCTAATTCTTCAAGTAATTTTTTCCAAAAAGGAAAATATCGATAAAAATGAAGGGCTCGTGGAATTCCAACTTTTTTTTTCTTGGTTGAGTAATCGCTTGTTTCCATTTATTTAATTCCCCAATAACTCATACATTAGGAGTATCATATTTGTTAATACAGCTTAGTTAAAATTTTTTTTTATTTTAATTTTAATTTGAAATTTATTCTAAGTATAAATTAAATAATCTAAAGTACAAGATTGTGATTTAATAAAATACAAAAAGAATTTTTCTTTGAAGCACTGTCTTCATAATCAAGAAGGGAATTTAGATTAGGATAGTTATGTCTTGCCTTTTGGATTAAAGAAATAGATAAATTTGGAATAATTGACCTCGACTAGAAATTCATATATCGGGAGTGTCATAATACAATAAATCTCTGATTTGATCCATCATATTTGTTGTTAATCTTTTAAGCTCATCATAATCTGGCATTGGTTTACCCCAGTATTTTTGATGTTCCATAAATGGTGGACCAGCTTTTAAAATTTGACCTTTGTAAAACTTTAACATTTTTGCGTGTTTTGGGTAAGTTTCCTCGGTTCCAGTAATCCCAATAGGGATTATAGGTACTTGTGTTTCTATTGCTAACCGTATGGGCCCAGTATGCCCCTCTAAAAGATGACCCCCTCCAAGATTAGTCGTTCCTTCTGGATACGTACAAACAACTTCACCGGCTTCGAGAAGTGTCTTTCCATAATTATAAGCGTCTACATCATGTTCTCCTCGTTTTAATGGAAAGGCATGATGATTTCTTACCCACGAATTAACAAGTGGAATTTTAAATAATGATTGCTTTGCCATTTGATACATTACACGTCTTGGTGGATGATGAATCATGCTTGCTGCTAGTATAAGCACATCCCATTCTGAATTATGACTTGGACATATAAGCGCAGCACCTTCCGCAGGGATATATTTCTCAAAATCGATTACCCTATACGGCATCATGAGGTTAGACCACTCACAAACTAAATCTCCTGAGAAACATTGTACCGGTCTTTGAAATTGCTCTCGAACTCCAAATTCTTCTAAACTCCTTAAAAGAGCGTACCAAGAATCATCTATGAACCGGATAACCCCTTTTGCTTGATCTTTCAAATATCTCATGAAATTAAATTTGGGGGCTTTCTCAACTTCTTCAGGGGAACCTATGGAAAGTTCCTCATCTTCTTTCCTTCCATAAAGTCCCTCTCGTAATTCCCATACTGTATTCCGCAATTCATCAGTTAATCTACGAATATCTTCATATGATATTGTATTGATATCATAATCATGATAATAAATTGGATTAGCAACTCGTACTTTTACTTGAGTTGGTTTCATTACTAGATTACCTTTAGGTAATGCATTTTTAGAACCAATCACAGCCATAGGAACTATTGGAACATCCATCTCAATAGCAAGCCGAACAGCTCCAGTTTTAAATTCACCTAGCTCTCCATCCTTAGACCTTGTAGCTTCAGCAAATATCCCTACCCACTCTCCACCTCTAATAATTTCTTTTGCCTTTTCCCATCCTCGTTCTGGATTTTCTCGGTCAATTTTAAAAGCACCAAGATTATTAAAAAGAGTTTTCACAATGGGTGTTTTGAAATTATCCAATTTGCTCATGTACCGGATACGCCTGTGGCACGCAGCTCCATAAAAGAACGGGTCCAAATGGCTTTCATGATTACCGACTAAGATGCCCGGACCCCACTCTGGGAACATGTTTCCTTTAGGATATTCTGCTTTGAAGTTCCAGAACGTTCGGGCAGCCCATTTGATGTAAATATAAGCCATCCACCATTGAAGCCGTCCCTCGATTGGTTTCAGCTCTAATCGTTTGATGATATATCGATATAAGTCATTGAGTGGGTCAATTGGATTATATTTCAGAATTTTATATGTCCAATCTTGATGTTCCTTCTCGTATTTTAGTTCCTCTTGCATTTTATCTTCAGTGGATTTTCTACGTTCCATTTCTTCTGCGATTTGGTATCCTTTTTTTTCCAATTCCATATTTCTCACTTTTTTTATTAAGAAAAGCTTTAAAATTTAATAATAAGTCTTTATTCTCAGCTGAATTAATTTTACTTAAAGACTTGTTTATTTAAAAAATTAATGATCTGAGTCATACGCGAAAAAGTATGATTATCTTAGGGTTTTAAATTGAGAGATTGTTGAGAATTAAATTAGAAATAATTAAAAACCACCAAAAAAAGCCACTTGAGATTAATTTTAAATAAACGACTTAGAAAGAGCATTAATTTTCTACTATCTTTAATAAATCATCTAAAGACTCAATTAAGAGGTCAGGGTTATATTCTGTTAAAATCTCATGCTTACTTACTCCGCTTGTTACTCCTATAGTCCAAAAACCAGCTTCTCGACCGGCAGTAATGTCTGAGGGCATATCACCTATCATTAAAAATTCATCTCTACGACGTTTTTCATAGTTTTCTAAAGTTGGTTGAAGTGACAATGGATCTGGCTTTTGAACAGGTATTTTATCGCTTCCATAAACACCTTTAAATACTTTCTCAAACCCTACTTTTTCTAAATGATCCATTATTGTGTTTGTTTTATTATGAGAAACAATAAAGAGGTCAGACGATTTACCTAGTTTTTTTAATAAGGATTTCACAGCAGGGAAAAATAGGGCTTCTTTTGCATATTCAAGATATTTAGCAAAAATCTTTACCGCAATTTGTAACTTCTTAAAGTAAGTTAGTCCTTCAAGTGCTGTTATATGATTAAATATTTCATAAGATTCCAGTAAAACCTTAGGTAGAGGATATCCTTGAATAGTTTCTAATAAAGCTCCAATTTCTTGTATTGTTGTTTCCATATCAATATCTAATTTTTTTTCTCCTAAAATTTCTTCAATTGATTTTTCAATTATTTCTCTTATATCAAGTAAAGTTCCATCAAAATCAAATATTATAGCACGGAGTGAACCCGTTTGAAGTAATTCTATTAATTGCTTATCTCTACTCATACTGTTTAAAAAGGTGGAGGTGTTAAAAATTTTTCGTATAAACTATTCAAGAAAGTAGTTGTTTTATAGCACCATATCCTTGAATAATTTCGCACATAAGAAGTGTGTAAATTATTATTTTTTGCCCTGTGACGTAAATAAGTAATACTATCAAAGTATTATTTGAGTACCTTTTAATAATCTAACTTGAAATTTAAATAAACATAGAATGGATAAGTTAAAAACTTAGAAATAATTTAGATTTGTATTTTGGGGATATATTATTAAAGTTTGACAATATAATATAAAGTGGATAATATGGATGAATTTTTGATATATAATCTTTTGATGATAACTTTTAGTTTATCTTCAATATTAATTTTTATAATTTTATTTCGGATACCTGCGGGATATGGACAACATATTAGTAAGAAATGGGGTCCCGCCATTAATACTAAACTTGGTTGGTTTTTAATGGAAGTGCCTACTGTTATTATTTATTTTATTTATTATCTCATTGGAGATCGAAGACTAGAGATTGTTCCACTGATTTTTATGGCTATATGGATGTTGCATTACTGTCAGCGTACATTTATATTTCCATTGTTAATCCGTGGAAAACTACCTATGCCTATAATAATTATTTTGATGGGGATTACGTTTAATGGAGTTAATACATATTTGCAAGCAAGATGGATTTATAGTTTTTCACCTTCATATCCTATAACTTGGTTATTAAACCCTCTTTTTATAGCGGGAATTATAATATTCTTAGTTGGTTTTATTATTAATCTCCATTCAGATTACATTATCCGTAATTTAAGAAAACCTGGGGAAATTGAATATAAAATCCCACATGGTGGGATGTTTAAATATGTGAGTAGTCCTAGTTATTTTGGGGAAATAACAGAATGGACTGGATGGGCAATAATGACATGGTCCCTTCCGGGGCTTGTGTTTGCTGTGTGGACATTTGCAAACTTAGCACCAAGAGCTCATTCTAATCATTTATGGTATAGTAGAACATTTCCAGACTATCCCAATAATCGAAAGGCCCTAATTCCCTATATTTTTTAAGAAAATTTTTAAAATTTACTAATTGATTTTAGAATGAGATTTGATATATATTCGATTATTTGTATCGATTAATTGTAAACTCCCCCATGAATTAAATAAGGTTTCAGTTTTTCCTAAAATTAAAATTCCATTTTCATTTAATTGATTTTCTAAAATTTTTAGAAATTTATGTCTATTTTCTCGGTTAAAATAAATCAATAGATACCTACAGAAAATAATATCATACTTATAGGGCATTTGGTGACCTTTTGTAACATCTTCTACTACAAATTCAATTTTATTTTTTATCCTTTCTTTTATGATATTAGTATGTCCAAAATGAGTTTTTTGTTTAGTAAAATATTTATTATCGTAATAGTCTGAAATTTCTTTCATTGAATCGTCCGTGTAAACACCAATATTAGCTTTTTCAATTGCTTCAGGAGCTATATCAGATGCTACGATTTTATAATCAGGAAAACGTGGAACTTGGGTTTCAAGATTATCAAGAATCATACCTATAGAATAAGGTTCTTCTCCTGTTGCACAAGGACATGACCAAATATTAATACAATTATTTGTACTTTTTGGGCGTTTCATTTTTCGATAATAAGAGAGTTGATTGAGGAAAATAAAGATATCTATGTAATATCTTGCAGGTTTTTCAGTTAAAGATCTAATTTTATGCAAATTTTTAACCGCATTAGTTTTCGTATGAAATTTAGCCAACTTAGCAGGATCTGGTCTTATATTACTCTTTATATCCTTTCTGTTTACATATAAACCTTGAATAAATAAATCTTGAAATGTTTCAAAAACATCATAATCGCGAAAAAAGAAAGTGTAATTTACTGTAAACCCTTCAGTGAATTTTTTAATTTCTGCACTGTTTGATGATATATATTCGTAATACTGACTAAGTGTTTTACACGGGATTCTTATCATACGTGATTTTATACGCTTTTCTATGAATGATTTATTATAATATTCAAAATTTAACCCTGTTTTTTTCTTTAACAATTGAATTAATGCCCTATAGGAATTTTCATCAACTGGAATGTTATCAATAAGGTTGCCTTTATTAAATTTTGAATCGAAGTTCATGTACTTTTCTATTTTTTTATTAACAATATCGAATTATATCTCCAAATTTACATTTCCATAATAGACTTCTTGAATTTATATCTTATTAAATAGAAATAGCTATAAAAAAAAAGAAAAATGCTTTAAAGTTAAATACTATTTATTCGCCTTACTAAAATTCTTAGCTTTCTAACCTTTCTAATAATTCTCGAATTCTTTTCAATTCGTTTAATCTTAAATTTTTTTCTTCTATTTTTTCCTTCTTTAAACTCTTAGTCATTGAAAGAGGATCCATTGACCTTATTTTTTCCCATATTGCTGTACGAATAAACTCAGATTGCTTTTGACGAGAAAACTTTGCAAATCTTTTAATATCCTCCAATTCTTTGCTATTTACTAAAAACTTAACTTGATAACTCTTTTTTAAAGTGCTTTGAATAATATTTAGAACTTCTTTCTTTATACTATCGATATCTTTTATTGAAGTCTCTATATATCCTAATAAACCTTCTTTTCTAACAAATTCATGATATTTTTTCCTATCAATATCTTTCTCATTCTCAACTAAATCAAGTTTATTCCCAATTAAAAGTACAGGGCATTTACTTAGTTTACCCTCATTCCACACTTTGTTGAGGCATTTTTGATGATAATCAAATGTTTCAGGTTTAGATAAATCGAACACATAAAAAATAGCTGAGGCACCTTTATAATATAATGTATGAAGTGATCCGAATTTTTCTTCATTAAAAAAGTTCCAGAACTGAAGTCTATAATCATTTCCATTAATGGTTACCTGTTTAAGAAAAAAATTTACACCAACAATTGGTGCTACATCTTTTTGAAAAAGTTTCTCAGAATATTTTTCAATTAATGTGGATTTACCGACTCCAGGTGCTCCAAGGACTAAAATTTTGAAAACATCTTTAAATTCTACTTTACTCATTTTCTTTCTCTCCTCACTTTTTATTTTAAAATTATATAATATGTACCGATCATGTACATATATTAATTAAAGAAATATTCATTTATAAATTTATGTACTGAATAAGTACATATGTTTATAATAAGAGAAAAAATCCTTAAACTATAAAATTATAACTTTCAACGTTTTCCAAATTATTGAGAATAAATAGAAAAACGGTATTAAATTACAGTATGTTCAGTTCTTTTAATAATCTCATCCTGTAAAACTAACTCTAAATTCACAAAATAGTCACTATACCCCGCTACTCGCACAATCAAGTTTCTGTATTTTTCTGGATTTTTTTGTGCAGCCCGTAAAGTATCTGCTGAGACGACATTAAATTGAATATGATGGCCATTCATTTCAAAATATGCTCTAATTAAGTGAGCTAATTTATTAATTCTATTTTGATCTGAGAGAAAATGGGGTGTAAATTTTTGATTCAATAAGGTTCCTCCAGTTCTTAAATGATCAATTTTTCCAGCAGATTTTATAACCGCAGTTGGACCATTAATATCCATTCCTTGAACGGGAGATATGCCCTCTGATAAAGGTGCATATGCTTTACGCCCATCTGGAGTAGCTCCAGTTACTTGACCAAAGTAAATGTGGGCTGTTGTAGGAAGTAGATTAATACGATGTACACCACCTTTAGTATTAGGACGGTTATCAATTGCATCATAAACAATTTCAAAAACTTGAGCGGTTATTGAATCTGCATAATCGTCATCATTCCCATATTTAGGAGTTTTATAGAGTAATTTCTGGTGAATATCCTCGTATCCACTAAAATTATTCTCTAAGCTTTTTATCAATTCTTCTATAGATATGATTTTTTTATCAAAAACATTATACTTTAAAGATGTCAAGCAATCTGTAATACTGCCCATTCCTACAATTTGTATATAAGAAGTGTTATATTTTGCGCCACCATCATTATAATCCTTCCCATTCTTAATACAATCATCGATCAGTATTGACAAGAACGGTGCTGGATTTTTTGCCCAAATACGTTCGATTATTTGATTTCCCTTAATTTTAATATCTACAAAATGCTTAACTTGTTCAGTATAAGCTTCAAAGAAATCATCAAAAGTTTCAAAAATCGTAGGATTACCAGTCTTCAATCCAATCTGTTTTTTAGTTAGAGAATCAAAACCGTTATGAAGTGTAACTTCCAGAATTTTTACTAAGTTAAAATATCCTGTGAGAATGTAGGCTTCTTTCCCAAATGCGCCTGCCTCAACACACCCACTTGCTCCCGCATTGCGTGCATCTATTATAGATTTTCCTTGCCTTGTTAATTCTTGAATGATGGCATCAGTATTAAAAACGGAAGGTTGGCCAAAACCGGTTTTCACAATTTCAAGAGCTCGTTTTAAGAACTTATCTGGGGTCTTTTTACTAATTTGAACATTACTACTTGGTTGTAATATCCGCATTTCTTCAATTACGTCTAGGAGAATGTAAGACATCTCATTAACTCCATCAGAACCGTCTTCTTTCAATCCTCCAATATTTATATTACAAAAATCAGTATAAGTATTGCTTTCCTCTGCTGTAACACCAACCTTGGGAGGAGCTGGTTGATTATTAAATTTCACCCAAAACGCTTGAAGTAATTCGAAAGCATCATCCATTGTTATTATCCCATTTGCAATATCATTTTTGTAGAATGGATAAAGGTGTTGATCTAAGCGTCCTGGATTGAAAGAATCCCAAGTATTGTATTCAGTTATGACAGCTAAATGAATAAACCAATAATGTTGGAGTGCCTCCCAAAAAGTTCTAGGTGCTCGTGCGGGGATATAAGAACATATTTCTGATATTTTCTCTAACTCTCTTCTTCTAATTGGGTTTGATTCAATGGTTGCCAGTCGATTAGCTTCTTTAGCATAACGATTGGCAAAATTAATTATTGCATCTGCGGCAATATCCATTGCTCTTAGTTGTTCTCTTTTATTATATGTATCAGGATCATTGTAAAAATCTAAGCCATCAATACTTTCTTTTATTTCTTGTTTGAAATCTAAAAATCCTTTTTTCCATATATTCTTTCCCGCTACAGTATGGCCAGGTGCCCTCTGTTCCATAAATTCTGTGAAAATTCCCGCCTCATAAACATCGATCCACTCATTATCAACTTGAGAGAAGATTTTATCGCGAATAGATCGTCCTTTCCAAAATGGAATGATAATATCTTTTGCTTTTTGTTTTGTATCTTCAGATACTTTAAATGAAATTTTATCACGTGAATTAAGAATGTCTAAATCTTTTAAACTATGGCAACATACTTCTGGATAAGTGGGTGTTGCTTTTGGTTCTGGACCACGTTCACCAACAATTAACTCGCCTTCATTAATGCAGATCTTTTTATTTTCCAATATATATTTAAATACTTTAGCTCTGGCAATTGGAGCAGAAAACTTATGAGCCGCACCAGTTTTATAAAATTCTGTTAGTAATAGAGCACGTTCTAACGAAAGATAAGGAACTGCCTCACGACTTTGTGTTCGTAATTTACTAATTCGTTCATTCAAGTTTTTGTTCACCTTCATTTAACATCAAAGATTACACCAGATTCTTCTAATTATCTTTTACTCCATAAAAAGCGAAGTTTTTTAACAACTTTACTAGCAAATTAACAATATTAATAATATAAATACTACTATTTAAAAATTAAATTCTTATAATAACAAAAGCGAATCATATCCATAATAATCTTTAATTAGCTGTAATCGTGAAAGTTTACAAATCATTTTTTAATGATTTATTATTATAAATCAAGTTAAGCTGAAAAACTCAAAATAAAAATACTAATTTTAAATTATAGGTTAAAGGTATTGAAATCGCAAGATGAATTAGGTGTAGCAGTTCCAGCTAATAAGCCGCTAATAGTTAGAACAATAAAAAAAGTTACAAAAGAACAACGAGAATATGCACTTAAGAAAACTGAATATAGTATGTTCTCTTTTCCAGCAGATTTAATATTTGTAGATTTTTTGTCAGATTCTGGATCTGGAACAATGACGGATTTTCAATGGGCTGCTCTATTTCATGGGGATGAGTCCTATGCCCGCAATAAGGGATATTATGTCCTTTTAGAAGCGATAAGAGACACTTTCGAACGAGGTAATAATCCGAAAAGATCAATTAATTTAATTCTTTCTGGGGAAACAAATGTAAAAAAACTTATGGACGAACTTTACATTACTACCTATGAAGGAGGATTTGTAAATGGAGGGATTCATCAATTAACCCGACCAAATGCTTTCATTGTTCCACAAGGTCGATGTGCTGAGCATTTACTTTTCTCAACTATCGCACCTATCTTAAAACAAAATAAAGATATAATATATTATATTCCAAATAACGGACATTTCGATACAACAGAGGCAAATATCGTCGCCAATGGTATCAAAGCAGTGAATTTGTTTTCAGGTAATTTAATGGATGATTTTCCTTATGACGAAATGGACAAAAGAAATCCATTTAAAGGTAATATGGATCTAAGAGCACTTGAAAATTTGATTCAAGAAAAGGGTGTGGAGGCGATACCATTAATTTATGTTACAATTACAAATAATACTGCCGCAGGTCAACCAGTATCAATGAATAATATAAAAGAAGTTCATAAAATTGCCAAAAAGTATAATTTACCTCTTTTCTTTGATGCTTGTCGCTTTAGTGAGAATGCAAACTTTATAAAAGAATTTGAAGATGGGTATAAAGATCGCTCAATCCCCAATATTGTACAAGAAATGTTTTCTTATGTTGATGGCTTTACAATAAGTTTCAAAAAAGACGGATTAGCTAATATGGGAGGCGGGTTTTTCTTTAAAGATAAAGGTTTATTTCACAAAAAATTTTCTATCAATGAAGATATTGGAATCAAATTAAAAGAAAAACAGATTTTAACATTTGGAAATGATTCTTATGGAGGAATGAGTGGCAGAGACATAATGGCTTTAGCTGCAGGTCTTTATGAAGTAGTAAAAGAAACTTATTTGAATGAAAGAAAAAATCAAGTTAGGGAATTCGCAAGAAAACTTGGTCAAAATGGTATTCCTGTTATTCTTCCCGCAGGTGGTCATGCTGTATACCTCAATATGAACAAATTTTTTGAGGGAACAGATATGAAGATCGATGATTTTGGAGGCGTTGGATTTACAATTGAACTTCTAAAACATTATGGTATACGAGCTGTTGAATTAGGTCCTTTCGCATTTGAGTGGGATAAGAAAACACCGGAACAAAGGAAAGGTGTATTGAATTTAGTACGCTTTGCAATGCCACGAAATGTGTATAGTGCTTCTCATATTGATTACGCAGTAGCAGCAATAACAGAAATCTATAATAATAAAGATAAAATTCCTAAAGTAAAGGTCTCTCGAGGTGCAGAATTGCGATTAAGACATTTTCAAACGGGACTTCAGCCAATTTATAAAAATTAGAAAAATTTGTTATACAAAAATAAATTACTAACCAGATTAAATTAAAAATCAACCAAAATTAAATTTATGGTACTTCCATTTCTTTAAAAAGTATAAAAATTTGATATTAGAAAACTTAAATATCTAACATCCTTAATTTCTGTGAAATATCCTTTCTTCTGAGAATTTTCATGAAATCATCTTTTCGCTGCTGAAGTCGTGTTAGAATGGAATCAAGCTTATCAAAGTTATTAAAAAAATAGTCCTTTCCTTCAACCATAATTTTGACTCCCTTCCTATCGTTTTGAAGAATTGCATAAATTCCCCCTACTTCTGTATCATGCTTAATAAACACTTTTTCCGCCTCAGAATATTTCTCATTTCCTTTTTTTGCCCAAAAATTATTTTTTAATAAATATGATCGATACATACTCACTCTACCACACACAACCTTTTTTGTTTAATTATGATGAGTCATCGAGATATGTTTATTAATATGCTCATTATGACCATCGACATATA
>Ga0114922_10004987_pt1 | contig 12272 bp, 12 predicted proteins | sample AartaG_FD_100975 | JGI IMG/M metagenome (GOLD analysis project Ga0114922, IMG submission 100975) | Deep subsurface microbial communities from Aarhus Bay to uncover new lineages of life (NeLLi) - Aarhus_00045 metaG | ecosystem: Environmental > Aquatic > Marine > Oceanic > Sediment | place...
ACCATGGTCTCTGCGTCGCTGGGACTTGCCTGTGCAAGGTCCAGAAAAGTGACCTCAACCCCGAATTTGGTTCCGCGGACCCCCATCACGGCAGTCTGGGTCTTGACCGTGGTGGATACGTCTTTGTACCTGAACAAGGGAATTACATAGAACATGGCCTTGCCCCTCAGCATACCGATGGTTGACTTCTTCTTCTGCAATTCGTAGTCGTCGACAAATTCCTCGATGTCTATTTGCGTATCAGCACCCATGGTGATCACATCTTCCGTAGAAAATCTGACCCGGCAGCGGGACTCCTCTAATGTAAACAAGGCATCGTGTTGGAAGACAGCATCGCCTGCGACCGCAAAGTATGCCTCGCCGGTGTCCCGGTTCAGCACGACCACGTGACCGGTCACGCTCCGGATGAGACCTATGGGCACAGCACCGGAAGCTACATAATAGTCTTTTACATTGAGAGCCTGTAGCTCCTCGGGAAGGGCCTCGCTGGGTGCGGCATTTCCTCTGTTTGAATCAGTATCTGCCCCGGAAGATGCGGTTTGCAACCCGGTAAGCATAAGTGTTACTGCAAAGAGCACAACAAGAATATATCGTTTCATGTCTACACCTCCGTAGCGTAGTGACTTCGCTAGGGGCCTCACAAGAAAACACACGCGTTATCCCCTATCACAAAACCTTTCTGTCAATAAACCCTGTAGTGCTACTGAGACGACAAAGGATTCGAAGGTTTCCCGGTAACTCTAAAAGCACCATAGAAGAGTTGCCAGCTGTCATAATACATATGTGTGTGCCCGTTAAACCGTTCACTGAGAGTAATGAACGACGAATTCAGGGCAATAAGATCCGAGGTTATGTTGTTTATCGCGTCCTGGAGCAACAGGATTGTTGCTAAAGTTCCGCCGTCTACTGTGTCAGCGGCTGCGATCTCGGCGATGGCACCAGTCATCTCATTCTGTAAACTGGCGATGGTCTCGTTGTTCGCTAGCCTATACTCGGCAAATTCTTCCTTGAAAACGTCCAAAGCTGCCCTCTGAACGTCTAATTCCTGCCGCAATTCAGCCAGAATCTTCTCCATCTCGGCCCAGTTTGCCTCAATCTCGCTCTTTACCTTGACAATCGCAGCCTCTAATGCCTCGATGTCATCCTGGTTGGCTGCAACGTCGGCCTGGAGCGCTGCCAGGATAGATTCCAGGATAGCCAGGTTGGCCCTTGCCTCTGATATGGCTGCGACGAGTTCGTCGGTCCTGCTCTCCAGAGCTGAGATAGCATCTTCATTGGCAAATACTCGCAGCTCCAAGTCGCTAAAATCAGAGGCCATTTCCGAGAGTTGGGTTTGAATCTCCGCAATCTCGGATTTGATCTGGACAATCGCCCCGGAGTTGATGCTGATTGCCTCAGACAGCGCAGCAAAAGGCTTGCCATTCAAGAAGTTTGAATTTGTCGAGCCCTTGCCGCCATGCTTTTTGAATTGCCATTTGCCATTACCATTGCCCTTGCCGTTGCCCGCCTCTGCGACGGCAACAGGGAAGACGAAACAAAGCACTATCATAAGCGCTACTACCTTGTTTCTAATCATGTTTTTGCCCTCCTTCTGAAAAGAATTTGTGCAAAATCCCCGCAGCGGCTTGTATGTCTCCCCCCAAAAAAAAAGCCCATTCCTCCTCACGAAAGGCAAAGAATGGGCTCAACTATTCAGCTTGTCCGCTGGTTGGGCAACCCCGCTACCCATCATTGCCGGGCCGGAGGCTTTGCGTCCCACTCTTTCGAGAGGTTTGCCTTTTTCACAACTATCTTGTTTATCGGTACGAACGTAAAAAACTTTAAACTTTTTTTTCCGTGACTTTAAATTTTTTTCACATCCTATAGCAGACTGTTAGCGCCCACGCTGTTGACACTCAACAATGATTCTTGTTAACATGCTTAAAAATCTTTGGACCTGTGCGGTTAGTATATTCATAATCTTGGCAAATACCGTTTAAATCCCCCCTAACCCCCCTTTTTCAAAGGGGGGAACCGGCTTTGGCCCAAAAAGTCCCCCTTTATTAAAGGGGGATTTAGGGGGATTTTTTGAGTAACCGCACAGGTCGAAAATTTTGGACCTGTGCGGTTAGAACTATTCAAATCAATCACGAAAACACGAAAGTACGAAAACACGAAATGAACCATACGAAAAGGATATTCGGAATTCTGTTTGTCAAACAAGTACTGATTTATCAGCAACTTAGCATCCTGAGAGATGAGTATAAGAGTGAACCTGCAAGAATCTAACAATCAAGCAAGTCTTTAGGACCTTTTTCGTGGTTTCGTCTTTTCGTGCTTTCGTGATAGTTGTTTTGAGCGCTTTTGCTTAGAATTTAATATCTAACCGCACAGGTCGAAAATTTTGGACCTGTGCGGTTAGCATTTACAGTGTTTTGTCAATGAGTCGTAGGGGCGGCTTTACGCCGCCCGCCAAATCGATTCGGGCGGGGTAAACCCGCCCCTACGGGGGAACCCGCCGATGACGGCTTAGGTCATTCTGAAAGGCTTAGGAATTACCTAACCGCACAGGTTGAAAATCTTTGGTAACACAACTTTGATGAACTCGTAATCCGTGCCTGCCCCGTAGCTCCGGGAGATGGTACTGGGGTAATCTGCGAAATCTGTGGATTAAACCCAACAAACACAACAAACTCAATAAACACAACAAACTCAATAAACTTTTCCTTATGCCCGTTTTCGAATACACTGCCCTTGACGGGTCCGGCAAGAGCGTAAACGGCATCATTGATGCCGACAGCCCAATGGCCGCCCGCCAGAGGCTCCGGGGCTCCGGAATATTTCCGGTCGATGTGAAAGAGACGTCCTCGAAGCCCGGGGATCTCCGTTCCGCCCCGGTCTCGGTATCAGCTCTTCTCAAGCGAATCAAATCAGGGGAGGTTTCTGTTGCTACACGTCAACTCTCCATCTTATTGGGTGCAGGGGTACCCCTGGTTGCGTCTTTAGACGCATTGATTGCACAAATTACCAACCCACAGTTTAAAAAGATCATGGCTCAGATCAAGGAGTCCGTCAATGAAGGGAACAGTCTGGCCTACGCCCTGTCAAGTCATCCTAGAATATTTTCAAATGTCTATATTAACATGGTGCGTGCAGGTGAAGCATCCGGGTCTCTTGACGTGGTTCTGGATCGTCTGGCAGATTTGGGTGAACACGAGCAGGCATTGAGAGGTCGCTTCAAGGCTGCTCTGGCCTATCCGGTCTTTATGTTTTTTATCGGAACCCTGGTTCTCTTCTTTTTGATTACTTTTGTTGTACCCAATATTACACAGATCTTCAGAGAGATGCATCAGACTCTCCCCATCCCCACCGTGGTGTTGATTAGTATAAGCAATTTCCTGAAGTCTTTTTGGTGGCTTATTCTGTTGGCAACAGTATGCGGTATTGTAATAACAAGGCAGTTAATAAACACCCCGAGGGGCCGTTACGTGTGGGATGAGGTCAAACTCCGTATCCCCGTACTCGGACCCATCAACAACAAAATGGCCGTAGCTCGGTTCGGAAGGACGCTCGGCAGCCTGCTGAAGGCCGGTGTGCCGCTCATATCTGCCCTTCAAATTGTCCGGAACATTGTCAATAATGTTATGATTGCCGATGTAATCGATAACACCGTGGAAGAAATTCAAGCTGGCAAGAGCCTTGCAGGCTCTCTTGCTCAAAGCAGATGGTTTCCCTCCATTGTGGTTCAGATGATATCCGTGGGCGAACAGAGCGGGGAACTGGAGGCTATGCTGAGCAAGATTGCAGATGCCCATGATAGGGATGTGGAATCTCAGATCATGGCCATGACTTCCATGCTCGAGCCCGTCATGATCCTGGTCATGGGCTTGATCGTGGGGTTCATAGTCGTATCCATATTGCTGCCCATTTTTGAGATGAATCAGATGATAAGATAGCTTCATTTCATGAAGCCATTTTATATAACGTGGCTACGCCACTTGATAGTATAGGAATTTCCTTTTTTGGAGCGGCGAAGCCGCGTTACATAAAATCGCGAAGCGATTTTATAACTTGAAACAGAAAAAGGAGTGGGTAACGCTATGAAAAAGATAAATCGGCTTTCAGTTTTTAGAGCGGCAAAGCCGCGATTTATAAAATTTTGGACAAGTCGTCCAAAATTTTATCCAGGTTTTACTCTGATTGAACTCATGGTCGTTATTGTGATCCTGGGCATTCTGGCAGGACTCATTATTCCCAGAATCATGGGCAGACCGGAAGAGGCCAGACGCATGAAGGCCAGGATTCAGATCGAAAGCATAGAGACTGCCCTGAAGCTATACAAGCTTGACAACGGAAATTACCCCACGACAGAACAGGGGCTTCAAGCCATGGTCGAAGCGCCTTCAGTAGGGCAGCTTCCCAAAGCCTGGCGCGAGGGCGGGTACCTGGAAAAAGGGAAGGTCCCCAAAGATCCATGGGGAAACGAATACGTGTATCTTTCCCCGGGCGTTCACGGCGATTGCGACCTTTCCTCTTACGGTCCTGACGGAGAACCCGGAGGGGAGGGTAAGGATGAAGATATTAACAGTTGGGAATTAGAGTAATTTGGTTTTCCCCGCCGGAAGGTAAATTAACATTTAGCTTAGCGCCAGAGCCAGCTCAATGAACTCAACAAACCCAATGAACCCAACAAACTCTAGCAAAGGTTACACCTTCATCGAGTTAACCGTTGTCATCTTTTTGATCGGGCTGACATTGGTCTTGACTGTCCCCAAATTTCGTTATGCCATGTTGACCGATGACCTGAAGGCCACTGTACGCCGAATGGTGGCGACTGTCAGGACCTTGAGAAACGAGGCAATCCGGAAGCAAGAGATCTATACGCTCCATTTTGACCTTGAATCGAATCGGTTCTGGATGGAGTCGGGGGGCATGACCGATGAAGGTCGGGAGCTCGCTTACGAAAAGGCCTTCCAGTTGCCACAGGGAGTCCGTATACTGGATGTTTGGTCCAGAGCAAGGGGCAAGAAGGCTGATGGCAAGGCGATCGTCCACTTTACTAAAAAGGGATATATCGAACAGTCAGCTATTCATCTTGCGGCAGACGACGGCAGGGAATTTAGCCTTGTATTGAGCCCTTTTCTGGGAAAAGTCAAAGTCTTTGAAAAATATGTAGAATTTGAACGTCTCGGAATTTCTACAACTTATTGAAATTCCAGCGACTTTAGTCGAGTAGTTAAATAGTCGACCTGCCCGCCAGTGCCATGCATGCCGGCATATAGGCCGTATACTGTGACAGGCGTTGGCAGGCGGGGTCGTAAGGCCCTTAAACTCCTGGCCCATACCGGGTTTGCAGGGATTACAGCTTGATTCAGGCATGTCGCGCCCCTGGCCCAGACCGGGATTTGTCAGCTTGTAGCCTGTGGTAAGCATGAGCGCCAGGGCAGGCAGGGCGGGCACTCGACCAATTGCGGAACGAAGTGGAGCTAAGTCCATGGTAAATGACAAATCTTCCGGTTTTACACTCTTAGAGGTCATGGTGGCCATAGCCATCATTGCCATTGCCCTGACGGCTGTGCTTGGGTCACAATCTCAGAGCCTGTCGCTGGCCAGTGAAGCGAAATTCAGCACAACAGCCGCCTTTCTGGCCCAGGGTAAAATGGCTGAAATAGAAGCCGGGAAGCCGGAGGATCTTACTTCTGATTCTGGTGACTTCGGCGAGGATTTTCCGGGCTACCGTTGGGACCAGAGCGTAAAAGATGTGACATTTGATGAACCTGAAGGCGTCTCGGAACATCTCAAACAAATTGATTTGACCGTTTCCCGGGAAGAGCGCGACCAGTACGAATACCGTCTCAGGCTGTACAGGTTTGTGCCCGAAACATAGTAAAAGAATGCATTTCCAGATTCTTAGTAATGGGAATTTCGGCAAGATAGGGCCTGAATTATGCTTACCACTGAGACACAGAGGCCATAGTGGGGTTTGCTTTTTTGCCCGATCCTTGTCTCCCGATCGGGCAAAACGGAAGTTCACTCTGCGCTCTCTGTGCCTCTGCGGTGAGAATCGCTTCGGCTTTACCCTGGTCGAGATCCTCATCGCCATGTTCATTTTTGCCATCGTTCTTTCCACAATCTATACCTCTTACACCGGAACTTTTCGCATCGTGGATGAGACCGAATCTCAGGCCGATATTTACGGAATGGCCCGCATTGCCCTGGAAAGAATGCAGGAAGACCTGGAATCTGCCTATATTTCAATTCCAAAGACTGTGAAATCCCCTGAATCAGATGAGGACATGGCATTCGTGGGTGAGGACAAAGAGATCAAAGACAGGAGTGCCGATCGCCTTCGTTTTATCTCCAGAGCGCACCTGGTCTTCAGCGAAAAAGATCAATCCTCCGGGACAGCAGAGATAGGATACTATGTTGAAGAGCATGAGGAAGGAGACGGTTTTGTTCTCAAACGTAGCGACAGCCCGGCGTTTCAAGAAAAACCTGAGGAGGGCACCGGCGGACTGGTGCTGTGTGACAGCCTAATCTCTGTGAATTTTACCTATTATGACGATGAGGACGAGGAGCACGACAACTGGGATTCTACAAACGAGGAATTCAAGGATAAAATGCCAAAAATGGTCTCCATCATGCTGGAGTTTGAAAACAGCGCAGATCCTGAAACACCCTTCTCGTTTATGACAAGTGTTGCACTTCCAATGGGCAAGGGTTAGCTGGGGCTTCTAAAATAAATAAAAGAAGCTGAAAATTTTTTCTTAAGGTGTAATATGGGAAGGTTCCTTCGAAACAGCAGCGGGATGGCCCTTATCCTTACGATCTTGATCATCAGCCTGATCGTTTCATTGACGCTCCAGTTCAATACATCCATGCGGTCTGATTTGCATGCAGCCGCTAATCTGCGGGATGGCATCAAGCTCGGCTATATTGCCAAGTCAGGATTCAACTATGCCCTTGCGGTTCTCCTTGAAGACGACACAGGGGTCGATTCCCTCCATGACGACTGGGCCGACCCAAAGATTCTTTCTGAGAATTCGGCTGGCCGGTTTGACGAGGGCAGGTTTGAGCTCAAGGTGTCAGACCATTCGGGAAGGATTCAGATCAACAAACTGGTCAACGGGAAACAGTATAATGAGAACCAGAGAGAACTTCTGGAACGATTCTTGAAGGCTCCAGAATTTGGGCTTGGGGAGGAAGAAGTTCAAACCATCATTAGTGCTATCAAGGACTGGATCGATGACGACGATGTCATGACCGGGTTATATGGCGCAGAAGGTCCTGGCCATTATGAGACACTGGAGAAACCTTACTCGTGCAAAAATGCCCCCATTGAATTCTTAGAGGAGTTGCTTCTTGTCAAAGGTATAACCAAGGAACTCTATGAGCGCATCTCCCCATACCTAAGCCCTCACGGCGACGATGGAAAAATCAATCTCAATACAGCTCATCCTCTGGTATTAAGAGTCCTTTCAGACGAGACAGCAGAGGATCCAGAGATGGTCGAGAATATGGACGAGTACCGTAACGACGAAGACAACGACCTGAAATCCATAAATTGGGACGACAGGGTTGGGATGCGCGGGGTAAACCGTGACGAGGAACTGCTCACGACGTCAAGCACCCACTTCGAAATCACATCAAAAGGTTTCAAAGAAGCCATGGCCAAGCAGGTCACAGGCATGGTCAAAAGGAAAATAGGGGAACCAATCCAAATTTTGTCCTGGAAAATAGAGTAGGGCCACAGTTTCTTAAGTTCATTGACTTCATTGAGTTTGTTGTGTCAAAACCCAACGAACCCAATAAACCCAATAAATCCAATAAACCCAGAAAATGCCGGAAAACATTATCGGTCTTGACATAAACTCGAACTCGGTTGCAGCAGTCCGGGTTAGAAGTGGGCTGAAGGGGCATCAGGTTACAGCCTGCGGCCATGTGATGATCGAAGAGGCTGGAGGCCTTGAGGAGGCATTGAAGGCGCTCATAGATCAGGTGGGTCCTGAGGCTGATACCTGCATCAGCTCGATTCCCGGAGAGTATGTATCGTACCGGAATGTCCGAATGCCTTTTGGAGACAAGAAAAAGATCAGACAGACGCTTGCCTTCGAACTTGAGACAATGGTCCCTTTTCCGGTCGAGGATTTGCTTGTCGATTTCACTGTGGTTGACCGGTCGGATCAAAGCGAAATCCTTGCCGCCTCTGTCAAGCAGGCATATCTTTCCGAATATCTTGCGCACTTGCAGACCAACGGAATCGATCCCACCGTCATAGATATCAGCGGTGTGCCTACGGCCTGCCGGCTGTTAAGGCAAGCTGAAACGCCCGATGACGGGCTCGTGTTGGAAATCGGCCTCAAGAGAAACACGATGATCCTTTATCTCAACAGACACATCGCCCTGGTTCGCACCTTTCCTTTTGACGGCAGCGCCATTGCCCGCCGTCCGGACACCGAGGCATCCGAACGAATTGAAGTGTGTCTCAGGCAGTTTTGCACAGAGGTTCAATATACACTGCATGCCTTTGGATCTCAGACCGCGAAAACGGTCAACCCACAAAGGGTTTTTATTACAGGCGCAGGCGCCCTTTATCCGGATACAGAGAACGTCTTGAGCCGATTTCTTGGTCTTCCGGTTGAGAGGATCGACCTGGCTACGGATTCAAGGGTTCACATGGATGAAAATATGGCCGGAGCCTGGAACCCCCAACTAATGAACAACGCGCTCGCACTGGCAGTTCGGCAAATCAGGCAAAGCCTGGGTTTTAATTTCAGGAGAGACGAATTCGAGGTTAAAAAGCAGTATTTCGGACACAAGAAGGAGATCCTAAAGGTCGTCGCCTTCATAGTGGCCGTTCTATGTCTCCTGGCCGTTGATCTGGGTGTGGACTACTATTTCTTAAAGAAGCGGCACAAGATGCTGGATCAACAGATCAAAGAGGTATTCAGGCAAACGCTTCCTGATGTAAAACGGATTGTTGACCCTGTCCATCAATTGAAGATCAGAATAAATGAGATCAACAAATCAGCCTCGGCGCTCCCCGGAATTGGCGCGAAAGGGAATGTTCTTGACCTGCTGAGGGATATCTCGCTGCGTGCCCCGGAATCCGCGGATGTAAATGTGGCCCGCATTACGGTTGACCAGGAAGGGGTCCTGATCAGGGGGGAAACAGATACATTTAACACCGTGGACACCATAAAGAAAGGGCTTGAACCCTCAGTCTATTTTGATACGGTAACGATCAGTTCCGCAAATCTTGATCGATCCGGCAACCGGGTTCGATTTGAGATGAAATTGGAACGGGCGAAGTGATGAAGCTTGCAAAACGTGAAAAACGTCTGATCTCTGTCGCAGCCTGCTGCGTAGCGATCTTCCTGGTGTTTCAATTCCTGATCTTTCCCTTCTTTGAAAACAGAAGGCGTATTCAGAGGGGCCTGAAAGTCAAAGAAAAAGGGCTGGAAGAGATTGTAAAGCTAAGGGGTGAGTATCAGGCATACCAGAAAGGCACTCAGGGCATACAGCAGACCATTGCCGGACGACATAAGGGGTTTACGCTTTTTTCCTTTCTCGAAAAGGCAGCAGGCGAGGCCGAAGTAAAGGCCCATATCAAGTCCATGAAACCATCCATCTCGTCAGGCACGGGGCCTTACAAAGAATCGATGGTCGAGATGAAATTGGAGGCAATTACTTTGCAGCAGTTGGTTGGTTATCTCTATCGGATTGAATCACCGGATGATATAGTAAACATCAAACGCATTTCAATTAGCCAAAACAAGAAGGCGGAAGGATATTTGGATGCCATTCTTCAGGTTGTAACCTTTCAGTAAATATGAAACGCTTTATATCAAAGAATAAGAAATACCTGGGATACCTCCTTTTTGCCTTAATTCTGACAGTGGCGCTCTTGTACTACCGTTTTCCTTCTGATGCAGTTCTTGACTACCTTCAGGCAACGGCAAACACGGCAGATCCCCGCATTGTTCTTTCGGTTGACCGCGTAGAACCGAGGCTCCCCATTGGTTTGAAGTTTGGAAAGACCGAAGTTTCCATGAAAGACATGCCAGATGGAGTCATTCTCAGGATCGATAGCCTCTTGCTCAGACCCGGGCTATGGTCATTGTTGCGAGGAAAACCCGAGTATTGCTTTCACTGCGTGGCGTATAAGGGTGATTTAGTCGGTTGTGTCTATATTGAGAAAGACCGCACAAGAGGTTTCATTGACACGGAAATTGAATTGAGGAATATCCTCATTGGGGATTGCGCTTATCTTTCACACCTGATTGGCCGCCACATAGAAGGAACCCTTGGCGGAACCGTGTCGTACACGGGTCGGCACAACCTCCTGATGGATGGCTCAGGAGAGGCAAATTTGAGGTTGTCACACGGCAGGGTGGAGCTTTTGCAGCCTTTTCTTACCTTCGAGTCGATTGACTTCAACGAAATGGAAATGGAGATGGTTCTCAAGAAACAACAGATAAACTTGACCCGTCTTGAATTAAAGGGACAACAGTTGCACGGAACCTTGTCGGGTGTTGTAACGTTGAAAGAAAAATTTGCAAAAAGCAGCCTTGATCTCAGGGGCACGATTGAACCATATGCAGAGTCTTTTAAAGGCAAAGGAGGGGCGCACGATACGCTGAAGCTCTTAAAACATCTTATTAAAAACGGGACTGTTTCCTTTGTGATTCACGGAACCCTGGGAGAGCCCAGAATCGAATTTACATAATAAACAGAAATTTGGAAACTGAAAAAATCCCCCCTATCCCCCCTTTTCCAAAGGGGGGAAAAATAGCTATCCCCCCTTTTGCGAATGGGGGAAAACAACTGAGAGTCCCCCTTTTGTAAAGGGGGATTTAGGGGGATTTTGCAGGGTGAAAAGTTCGAGATAAAGAGTTTCCAAATTTCTGAATAAAAGAGCATAGCGCATAGAGCATAGCGCATAGCGCATAGAGCATAGCGCATAGAGCATAGCGAAAAAGAAAAAAATACGCTGTGCGCCAAGCGCCATGCCCTTCGCGGAGCGAAGCGACATATGACAAGCCGTTACCATACCATCTTCAATCTTCTTGCTCTGTCCATTGTCATCTACACAGGGGTGGGTGTCTTCTACAGGGTGGTGCGTGCAAAGCTAAGGCAAGTCGATACAAAAACGTCTGTGGTCCAGCACATACCGGATGACAAAGCGCACCTGAAGCTGCCTTTGGATGATTACCGGCCGATAATGGAGAGAAATATCTTTGGCTCTACGGACAGAACCTCTGAAGAGACAAACGCGGAAATTGAAGCCCTTGAGCCGACTTCCCTGAAAATAGCCCTTCTCGGAACGGTTGCAGGTATCTCACAGAATGCCGTTGCTGTTATCGAGGAAACCGACAAAAAAAAACAGGGTCTATACAAGGTGGGGGACAGCATTCAGAATGCTGTGATCAAAATGATCTTAAGGGGAAAGGTCATTCTTAGAGTTGAGGATAGAGATGAAATACTCACAATGGAAGAGGAGGCTGTCCGATCAACCGAAAAGGAGCATCTGGCATCAAGGCCCCGTGGGAGAGGAACCACCGTAACGGTCAGGCGTTCAGATGTTGAACAATCCTTAAAAAATATTAACAACATCTTGTCGCAGGTGCGCATACGGCCTCATTTCAGGAACGGCAAGCCAGACGGGTTAGCACTAAGCAGGATCAAGGCAGGTTCCATTTTTGCGAAATTGGGGCTGAAAAATGGCGACATTGTTCAGGGAATGAACGATAAGAGCATAAAAAGCCCGGATGATATATTAGCTTTATACAAAAAATTGAAATCAGGTTCCCGGGTAAAGTTGGAAATAGACCGAAAAGGACAAAGGGAAACCCTAAATTACAGTTTCAGGTAGCGTTGTGTACACTTCCTATTTTGGTTTTAAGGAAAATCCTTTCAGTTTAACACCTGATCCAAACTATCTTTATCTTAGCCCCCACCATAAGGAGGCATTTGATCACCTCGTTTATGGAATCAACGAACGAAAAGGCTTCATTGTTATCACGGGCGGCATTGGTACGGGAAAAACCACCCTGTGTCGGGCACTTCTTGGCACCCTCGATTCATCTACAAAAACCGCATTGATCTTCAATGCCTATATTTCTGACATGGAACTCTTGAAGACCATCAATCAGGAGTTCGGCATTGAGGAAGAGGTGCCGGGCCAGAGCAAGAAGGACTATATCGACAGCCTGAATCACTTCCTCCTTGAGACCTTCAGCCGGGGTGGCAATGCGGTCCTGTTGATCGATGAAGCCCAAAATCTTTCCCCC
>Ga0114922_10004988_pt1 | contig 12272 bp, 10 predicted proteins | sample AartaG_FD_100975 | JGI IMG/M metagenome (GOLD analysis project Ga0114922, IMG submission 100975) | Deep subsurface microbial communities from Aarhus Bay to uncover new lineages of life (NeLLi) - Aarhus_00045 metaG | ecosystem: Environmental > Aquatic > Marine > Oceanic > Sediment | place...
ATCAGCCACGACCGGAATACTTTTCTCCAATCGGGCAAAACCTGACATTTCCATCCGGAAAGGAATCGACATCAGTTTGGTTTTGGGTAATCCTTCATCTATCGCAGCTTGTACTTTGCTCGACTGCTTCTCGAACTCCCATGCTTTTTTTAAGCTCGGGTCAAGATCAATGCGTATTAAAACCTTATCTTTCAAGCTGTAAGTAGCGAAACCATCCCAATGTGACCATATACCATGCCCGGTGTACGTTTCGAACGGACCATCGTGGATTTCCTGGCTCAGGACCACGGCAGACTCGATAATCACATCGGCAGATTGCATCATCTGGGCTACTCTTGTGGCCCTTTCCGTGATGGATATGGAATCCCCTATCGCAAGACCCACCATTCCGCCGCCAACCAACTGTGGTATAGTAACCAAAATAGGTATGTCTTTAGCATGCGCCGCCCCGAGCATCGTACGTTCATCTGCACCCGCGCCTGCCACCGCCTCGAAAGGAAGTCCTTTGCTTTTTGCAATAATTAATATCTCCCTGGCTAAATTCTCTGTCCGCAATCCCAAAGGATAAGCCATATTGCCGGCTGCCTTAATGATAACATTTCCATCGAGCCCGAGTGTTTTTTCAAGCAGCGCAGTATCAATAAGCATTTCCTTTCTGAGTTCTTCAAGAAAATCCGCCGACATCAGGCTTGCTTCGAAGATGTTGCCACGGGGAAGTACATCTTCCGTAAGCCCAAGTTGTATGCCATCCACTCTTTTTACTTCTTCCAGAGTCCCCGCCATTTCATGGGCAACAACTGCTGAGCTGGTAGTCACACCATCGACTATACCTTTGTGAATAAGCTCCCCGATTAGTGTTGTTACCCCCTCATGCAGATTGGGACCGCTCCCCGTAACGACCACAACCTTACCGTCATTTTTCTTGGCCGATACGATACTTTCAATTGCACGATCAAGCATCTCTTTCGTATCAGGCCGAAGGTCACGGTAGAGAAGTTCGATAGGTTCTCTATTTATTACCATCGCTTAAGCCTTTCATCTTATCAATTAGTCTTTCCACTCTCTCTAAATCCTCAGGTGTATCCACACTTATACCGGCTGCTTTATCCATTTTCGTTTCGACGACCAGAATTTTATGACCTTTTTCCAAAACGCGAAGCTGCTCCAGCGATTCAATTTTTTCCAGATGTCCCTGCGGCATTTGAGATATTTCTAAAAGAAAATCTTTACGATACACATACAATCCGACATGTTCGTAAACTCGCATATTTTCGTCGTAACGCGGATAGGGTATGAGCGACCTTGAAAAATACAGTGCGAAATCCCGCTCGTCAACCACCACCTTTACCACTCCGGGATCATCAAACTCGTCTTTTTCTATTTCCCTTTTCAAAGTTGACATTTGAATCTCCGGATTATCGATCATAGGCCGAACCGCTTCATCAATCATATTCGGATCAATCAGCGGCTGATCTCCCTGTATATTGACGATAATGTCCGCCGCCATCTTCTCGACGACCTCGGCAATTCTGTCTGTTCCCGATTTATGGTGAGCCCCTGTCATAACGGCTTTACCCCCGAATCCCTCGACCTTCGATTGCACCCGTGGATCATCGACAGCTACAAAAAGTTCATCCAATGTCTTTGATTGTTTTGCACGTTCATACACCCATTGAATCATGGGCTTGCCGGCGATATCTGCCAATACCTTCCCTTCAAATCTCGACGAGCCATACCGAGCCGGGATGACCCCGACAGTACGACCTCTGCTTATTTGTGAATTTTTCACTATGAACAACTTTCTAAGATTCCGATGTCTCGCCTGCGGTTAATCAATCCGAAAATGCAGGCGACTGCCATCAGCGCCGCTGTTCCTACTGCACCTACGATAATCCCTTCAAGCTTACATTCGGCCCACTTCCATGATTCGGTTATCTGCAAATCGAATTTATTTAGGAAAGAGTCGCGCATAAAAGTTCCCCAACTGATAACAAAAATACTTACTCCGATAGAAACAAGGCCGTGCCACAGTCGAAGGCGAACTCGCATGAATGCTAAAAGAAATAATCCCAGAAACGCCCCGCCAAAGATTCCCGATATCTGCCACCAGACGTCCAATATACTCTTCGCCCGAATCATTAAAAGAGCAGCCCCGGTCCCAAGCAGGCCCCATATCACTGTCGATGACCGCAGAAATATCATACTGGCCCGCTCTGAAATATTTGGCTTAAAATATCGCTTATAGACGTCCAGCAGCAAAACCGTTGCCGAGCAGTTCAACGCCGAATCCACCGTACTCATTGCAGCCGCTATGATAGCAGCGATAATCAGTCCCTTCAGACCTGCCGGAACCTGTGTTGCAATAAAATACGGGAAAACCTCATCGCCCTTGGTTATGCCTGCCCGTACCAATTCGTCCCCTTGAGAGTAAAAGGCAAAAAGTGTTGTCCCGATATAAAGAAAAATTGCTGTAAGAGGAATATAAATCAGCATAGCAATCCAGATTGACCGTTTCGCTTCTCGCTCTGTGGGAACTGAGCAGTATTTTTGCACGTAGTTTTGGTCGGCCAACAGGCTTCGAAGGTTCTCCGTGATTCCGTAGATGACCATCACCAATATCGTGCGGGATGACAGCGACAAATCCCAACTGCCAAAGCTGAATTTGTTAGCATCGAGAGCCGACCGAATTAAAGGTTCTGTACCCGAGAATACATGGCGCGACAAACTAACAGCACAAAAGACAATACCGACAATCATAATCACTGACTGCATAACGTCAGTCCAAATGACCGCCTCCATACCGCCAAGCAGCGTATATATAATAGTAATTACTCCGATGGCTATGATTACAAGACCAATGTTCCACGAAACAAATGTACTCAACAACAGGCTGGCCAAATAAAGAATCACCGCAACCCGCCCTATCATATACAGCACAAACGCCAGTGCCGCATAAATTCGACCCCAGGAGCCGAGCCTTTCCTCCAGAAAACTGTAAACGCTGATTAACTGTGACTTTCGATAATACGGAACGGCGTATTTGCAGACTACCCATACCACCGGTAGGATACAAATCGAAAAGATAAAGGGATGCCAGTTGCTGTCGAAGGCCTTGCCCGGTGTGGCAATATATGAAATGCTGCTCGTATATGCACTCATCACGGCCAGGCCCGCCGCCCAGGCAGGAATAGAACGGCCCGCAACCATGAACTGGTCCGACGTCCGGCACTTACGAGTGTAATAGACACCCATCCCAATCAGAACGGCACTATAAAGTAAAAGGATGCTAACATCAATTGCACTAAGATCTCCCTGCATAATATTTCTACCTGTCCAAAATCTGTTCTATTTGTCTGGTTTAATTCCCAGTTCTTGCACATACTGCTGAATCCTGTTATGCTCTTCTTGGCGAAAACGATGAAATGGTTCAGCCATAAAATCACTGCAGATACCGATACACGACAGCGCACACTTAAGACCCTTTAGATAGCTTGATTCATACTGTCCCACATTATAGATGGCGTTGCTTAGCTTCATTACCTTTTCATGCAGGACTTCGACCTCCGGCAGGTCTTTTTCACATGCTGCATTATAAAGCCCGACATAAAGTTCCGGAAGAAGGTTGGCTCCCCCGCAGACGCCGCCGTGCCCACCCAACAATATGACCTCGGCAAGCAGTTCCTCTCGACCCATAAGAAGCGAAAAATCCGGATGGTCCTTAAGCATAGTCTGAAGACGGCGAAAATAAATCATATTACCGGAGCTGTCCTTTATACCCGCAATACCCGGCAAGTCAGCCGCTGCTCGTATGATTTCCGGCTCGAACACCACCTTGGTATAGCTTGGTATATTGTACAAAAAAACCGGCAGCGCTAATTCCTTCAGCAGATGCTTGAGGTACTCGAGCAATTCCGGCTGACCGGCCGGAAAGTAATATGGCGGCGTTAGAACAACCGCCTGCGCACCGGCGTCTTGAGCTTTGTTGGCAATGTTCACCGACTCTACAAAGGAAGTATCGGTTATTCCGACCAGAACCGGTACTCGTTTCTTGACCTGTTTACAAACACGCTCGATAACTTCATATCTAAGGCGATAACTGAGACTCGGCGCTTCCCCCGTTGTCCCTAAGATAAACAAACCATGAACGCCACCCGCAAGAATATGCTCTATTAACCGTTCCAGACCGGCTACATCGAGCGTGTCCCTTTCCTGAAGTGGCGTAATCAAAGGCGGAATTATACCTCGCATTGGCCTCGGCAACAAATTCGAGTTCGATGTCATCTTTATCAATTCTCCATCTTATTATTAATTCGGCCGCACAATTCAAGAAATGCCAATACCCGTTCATCCGGTGTGCCGGCTTCAATATCCGCAACAACTACATCACAAGGCGCATATTCGCGAGCGACCCTTTCCATCTCTGCTTCTATCGTCTCCAGCGGTTTGTTTGTAAGATCCGTCGGTTTGTACATAAGTGCTCGCCGTGTATCAGCAAATGTTTTTTTCGCTCTGGACAGGTTCGAATCTAAGCCCATATCAATATAGCCTACGTTAGGAACACTGGCATAATCATCGATGTATGGATCGGCATTCCATGCGCAGTTATGGATGCCAATACGTCCAAAAATTTCAGCTATCCGACAATCGAAAGAAAAGATAATATCTCGATACTGTTCGGGCGACACCATATTGACCAGGCAGTTGCTGATAGTAAAGAAATCAATCTTAACGCCTCCCTCTAATTGCCGCTCATAAAGCCGCCCCGCCGCTTCAGTCATCGTAGTACAGACACAATCGAAGAGGTGGCGGCAGCGATTCGGCGAATCATGCATATCATAGAAGAGTTTTTCACCACGAAGACGATAAGCGTTATTGAGCACACCCTGCCAGTTAATAAATCCCTCTACCCGTCCTTCGCTGGTGGCAATCCACTCCACCTGCGCCATAAGCTCCTGAAAAAAGGGATTACTGTCAAGGTCGGGAGGCTCGAGATTGTCAACATCATCATCGCTGAGCTGCCAATGCTCACAATCCGGCCAGTTGTCCTCGGCATAAACAATCGGAATTCCATAAATCGCAGCCACGCTGATACATCCGTAAGTGCCGGTTAGTATGTCCACAGGCCTGTCAGCACGGTCGATGCCGCCGATTCCCGTCCCGGGAAATCGGCGTCTTAACTCTTTACGCATCTCCAAAAGCGTCCGGCGCCGATAACGCGGCTCGGTATGCCACCGCGCCCCAAAATCAATACCAATCGCCGTTCGATACCAATTCGGCGTAAAACCAATTTCCGGCCGCAGAAACGGCTCGTCACCCCTTGCAGGCCGCCGAGTGGCAGGCGCCGCTGGTGCTATATAGCTAATCAGTTGACAAGTTTCTATGGACATTGCACTATTTTCTGACATCGGTTTTATTCTATCCCCTGATTGTGACAATGAAAAGCCAAAAGTCCCGGCATGATACGATAAGCAAACAACCACAGTTATCGCCTAAACAAATCTTCGCCGTCTATACAAAACGGCTTTAAGGTAAAAACAATGAATTACGCACTAAAATATCACAACCGGATTTAGTATAATCGCCTTTATGAGTGTCTCTCAAGAGATAAAATGCAAAGCTATTGAATTAGGATTCGACCTGATTGGCATAACAGACGCATCGCCCATCGATGCCAGGCAGGTTGAGTTGCTAAGCCGGTGGCTAAAGTCCGGCTGTGCTGGCCAGATGAGCTACCTGCACCGAAATTTCGAAAAACGTAACCAGCCCGCCCTGCTTTTGGAAAACGCTCAATCAGTAATCTGTGTCGGCCTGAATTATAAACCCCCGAAACAAAAACAAAAGAAACCGGACCCGGATGCACCAATGGGCAAAGTTGCAAGCTATGCACAATATGAAGATTATCATCCGTTTATAAAGGAAAGATTAGGCAAACTTGCCGAATTTATCACCTATGTGGCCGGACGACAGCACAAATTCAAAATTTGTGTTGATTCGGCACCGCTGGCCGAGCGTTCATTGGCTGCAAGGGCTGGTTTGGGCTTCATTGGAAAGAACCACATGCTAATCAATCCCGAACTGGGCCCGCAGATATTTCTCGGTGAAATAATAACAACTCTAAAACTTTCAACCGATAAACCAATAAAAGACAATTGCTCGAACTGCGACAAGTGTATCAGCGCCTGCCCTACACACGCCCTGACACCTGATGGGCAATTCGACGCAAGTAAATGTATCAGCTACTTCACTATAGAACACAAAGGCCCAATATCTCCGCCCCTTGCAAAAAAAACAGCCGACCGAATCTTCGGCTGTGACGAGTGTGTACTTGCCTGTCCCTATCAGAAAAACGCGCCTGTCAGCAAAAACAAACAGTTCAAATTCTATGACAACCATAACAGCCTCGACCTGAACCGGATTTTGAATTTAACTCAACAGGACTTCGACACCGAATTTACTGATTCCACGATTAAACGTTCCGGCCTCGAACGACTGAAAAGAAACGCCCGAATATGCCTTGATAATTTCAACAGGTTTTTATAACATTTCCGCCTATGCGTCGTTTTTATTTCGCATACAATGGATTCAAACGGCAAAAACCCAAGACCCGTCTCCGCCCTTAAAAAGACAGGTCCATAATTGGATAGTGCCCCGCCGCATAGAGTAAGCTGCTTGAAGTGCGTGCAAACGGTAAGGGCCACGAGCATTTACGGCTTAACGACAATGATTTTAATAGACTTGTTACCTGGATGGATAAATATGCAAAAAAACTCGTATCTTTCAGCAAATCCAACCACAAAGGGAGTAACAAAGACACCTCAAAAAACAAGAAATTTCCAATAATCCATATTTTATTGTATACATTTTCACTAAACGATTCGTATGTATTACTTGAACGATGAATCGACAAGATCCCGTTTCAGATGAGGCCTTAATTGAGGCAATTCAAAAAGGCGACAAAAATGCCGCGGCTTGCTTATACAATCGGTATATAGACCGTGTTCATCGCATCTGTTATCGGATTGTGCTGGATGTTTCGCAGGTACAGGATTGTGTCCAGGAAGTATGGCTGAAAGTTTTTCGAAATCTTGATCATTTCCGATGCAGGGAGTCGTTCGCCGCCTGGCTAAATACCGTTACGGCCAATACGGCAATCGATTACTACCGCAAATGGATCAAGCAAGGCAATCGCCTCAATAGTGATGATGTTCATATAAGAGTAGTGGCGGATGAGCAAACGACAGATCAGCAACTGGATAATGCACTCATTCATCAGCGTGTGAATGAAGCGCTAAAAGAAATGAGTGTGAAACAACGGACAGCACTCGTTCTTCGATATTTTGAAGATATGCCTATGGCTGAAATCGCTCAAACACTTGCTTGTTCCGAAGGCACGGTCCGGACCCATATTCGCCGATCATTGCTCGCATTACGGGCTAAACTGGCCGGGAAAACAATTTAGTGGAGGTTTATGTATATGCAGAATCAGCATTTATCATTCGAAGAATTCAAAGCATATTTTCAAGACAGCTTTGACTCGCAAGAGGAATTAATGACCGAATATAATTCCTTTCTCATGATTTTCAAGCAACTGGATCAAATGCCCGTACCCGATTTGTCTTACAGAGAAAAAGCTAATATCTTCAGACGTTCCTGTCAGAAACAACCGCAGGAGCCTTCCTTAATTTTTACATGGCTCGGTCTTTTCAGGCAGCCGGCTGTGACATTTGTACTGGGGATTGTCATTGGATGCTTCCTGATGTCGGTTGTTATGAACGACCCAATTGATCTTACCGGAACGGCTTCTGCAGATGAACTGTTGGAAATTGAGCATACGAGATATTCACGGACGTATAAGGGAAAGATTATCGATGAATTTTACTCGGAATTCGAGAACCCGAAAATTGTGCTTGAAAAAGCAGGCCAGGACGCGCCGCCGCAACGGACTCTTCACGGAACGCTCGAAAATGGTGAAATTTATGTTGTATGGAACCTATAAAAGAAAGGAGATTGAACAATGAAGACAAGAACCTTATTCGCAGTCATTTTAGGAGTTTTGGCTGTCTCAAGTGTGTCGCTGGCACAGGATATAGAGGCGCCGGAGCAGGAGTTACAAGAACCGGCATTTAGGCAATCGGATTCGCCGACTCCGGCGCAACCGGAGCCCTCGTTCGTAACACAAGCGGTACCGCCAACCATGCAAGGAGCACCAAGGCCGGCGCGGCCACTCGCTGAACCGCCGCTGCTCCCAACAAGCGCTGCTTCAAAAAGCCCAACGGAAGTGAAACTCTTTAGACTCAGGCACGCTGACGCAGCGGAACTGTCAAGAATGATAGAGAATGTTTTCAGGATACAAGTATATCCGGACGAACGCTTGAATCACATCATTATCAATGCGCGGCAAGAGGAGATGCAAAGTATTAAGAGTTTGATTGAAGCGACGGATGTTCCCGGCCCTGAAGTATCGACGCCCCGAGACGTTCAAAACCTCGTATATCGCGTCTATATGTTTGAGATTGCTTCCGGGGATGAGCGTATGAAGCCGTTTTCAATGATTCTACAGGCGCCTCTGGAAGCGTCAACGGTGCAATTATTGGATGCCACCCCTCGACTGCAAATAAGCGGATTCTGCCTAAGCGATGAGCGGGACAGAGATGGAAAGGCCGAAATCCTGATTCAGGGCAAAGCCTATTCAAAACACGAAGGCCTCGAACGGATAGTTTATGACGCCATTCCGGAGTCCAGGATCAAGGAACTGAAATGGGATGATGCTGAAATATTTACCAATGAAATTGAAGCCGCACAATTTCGGCAATTACCGGAACGGTTACAAAAACACATCCAGAAACTATTGGGTGATGACATACGGACAGTGGGCTATTGGTTCGGCAACTCATCGGTCCCCGGCGAAGTCCAGGCTCCCATAGGCCCCTGGACACTGAACATGAAACTCAATCCTGAATCAGATCAAATGCTGGAACTTGAAGTTGAAGTCGAGTTGCCCCGTGAAATACACAATTTTGACACTCGATTGGGGCATCAGCAAAATGATGAGATCCTGTCAAATACGATCAGGGCAAAAATCCAAAAGCCAATCATTATCGGTTATAACCGGGAATCGTACGGGAAGCGAAAAATGGGGGCTATGTTGATTCTTCCGGAAGTGGACATAGTTCAATAGAATGATTCGCAGAAGAAGGACCCTTAAGAAAAATAGAGACAGGGGGCTATTGAAACGTTTTGAAAGTACAGGTCAAATATTTGGCAACAAATTCGACTTGGAAAATTACGGGGCAAGGAAAAAGTCAGTCTCACAGGATGGTACTTCACAGCCGAGATATTCATCGGTGTCCTGGAGTGTATATATATCGTCCCTTGTGATGCCGATAAAACGCTTCTTAATAAATTCAACTCGTCCATCACCAAACAAAACGTTTTGTCCGCGGCGTTTGTGATTGATACTGTTAAGAGTCAGCAGCGTTTTGTTTAATTGCACTCGCAACTGTTTGGGTAAATCTTCCGGCAGGTTTTCGAACAACGGATTCATATCCGCCATTATAACTTTTCGGCAAAGAAGTTTACCGCTTGCGATTCTACGGCAGTTTATCCGGAAACTGTAAGTTACATATCTTCTGCCGGGAAAATCTTTTAATCTTTTGATTTTTGAATTGTTAAGTTTCAGAGGTACTTCGCCTTTACAAGCAGGGCATACAAAGTTCTCTATGTCAACATAATCGTACTTCGGCAAAAGATATACATTGCGGGTATTGGACTGGTTCTCTCTGCCCTGGTCGCCAAGCTTCCACCAGGGTGCTCCGGCTATAGATGCAACAGCAGGCGTTTGACCGTCATAGTCGGAGATATAATTGCTTAAGCCCTGAAATACACTGCCCATCTGCGTTTTGCAGCCTTGTTGGTGATATTTTTGCCGAGCGGAGCTTAATGTAGGAATCAATACTCCTGCGACAAACAAAATCGCCGCCGCAACCACCGCCGTTTCAAACCAATTACGCCAGGCATCAATCTTAATAGTTACTTTTTTACCCTGCTCTGTTGCAAGTAATTGCCGCAGTTGTTGCTGGCCGGAGTCTGCATGATTTTGAACCCGATAAATAGTTTTCTCTGACAGTTCATCCGGACATGTTTCAGTCTCTAAGCTGCCAAGCGGTTCAATTGCAGCTCTAAGCTTTTGGTGAATTTCAGCGGCTTCTTGGTTGGATGTGATTAACGCCTCGGCTTTATCAGTCTCTTTCTGTGATGTCAGGCCTATACAGTAATCAAACAACAATTCTTTCTGCTCGTTGTTCAGCGGATTCATTAAGTTTCTTTGCTCCCAACTGATGCTTTCCACTCTTTTGCAAAACGACCTACTGCAGTATGCAACCTGCTTTTTACCGTTCCGATAGGTATACTCAAAATCTCGGCCATTTGTTTGTAAGAAAATCTGTTAAAATATGCAAATATTAATATTTCTCGAAGATTTTCCGGCATATCCGATATAATTCGTCTAACACGCAGGGCGGTTTCCTCCCTTTGGAGTTCCTCGTAAGGCAGTGTGCCGTCGGAAGTAACTGAATTCAAAATATCATCGAATGACAGGTCCTCCGAATCCATCATAGTCCCGATTGGGATAGCATTTTTTCGCTGCCATTTGCGAAGGGCATCCTTTGCTTTGTTGGCAGCTATAGTGAAAAGCCAGGGACGCAAAGGACGGCTTGTATCGAAGCTCTCTTTACTGGTAAATAACTGCAAAAAAGTTTCCTGAAAAACGTCCTCAACAAGCTCCCGTCTGTTTAAAAACATACGCAGAAAGGCATAAAGGCCGTTTTTATATCGGTCTACGATTTCACGAAATGCGGCCTCCTCGCCCTCTGTATATCGGATCAGAAGCTCCCCATCAGTCATTTTTTCTAATTCTTTAGCCATAATTCCAACATAAAAAGAATCCCTACAATAATACTATTATAAGCGATTGACAAATAATTTAAAATCCTAATCACAGGGAATTTACATCTATGGATTTAGATAAACTGTGTACGCAAATTCTAAAAAAGTACCACCTAAATCTTAATACCGACAGGTAGAATGTTTGTGTTTATTTCAAAGCTGGCCGTTTATATCGGACGCAGTTTATTATTCGGAGTTTTTTTGCTTGACGGAAAAGCTCCTGATTTAGTATAAATAAGGGTAGTTCAGTGCCCGTAAAATCTGGCATCTGAGGTTTTTTTTATCTCCCTGCGGGCGTAATACCTGATTTTTCAATGAATAGAGGAGGAGTGAGTATGTGGAGCACAGAGTTACAGCAGAAACTTTGTACTGCTCCGAAAATATTTTTACATACCGATTAACAACATATTTTTCAGGAGGATTATTACATAAGGGCAATTATTTTGGCCTTCACGTTATGCTTTTTCATTTAATAATATAACTTAAGAACAAAATATTTATTTGGAGGAAAGAATCATGTTGGAGAAAAAATTTGTAACAGCCGTACTCTGTTTGATGGTAGTAGTCGGTTTTTCAGCTAAGGGAGCTATGGGGGACAATATTTTGTTTATCTCCGCAATGAACCCCGACCAAACGATCGCGGACGATGCCCTTAAAGCCTTCATGGAAGGTCTTGGACACACGGTGACGTATTTTGATGATGATGAAGATGAAGCAGCTACGGAGGCCGCCGCTGCCGCCGCGGATTTGGTCTATATTTCAGAATCGGTAGGCTCCGGCGGAATCAGGGAAGAAATCACAGAAATTGAAACTCCAATGATCGTCGGCGAGCCGTGGGGTTGGGATGAAATGGGTTTGACATACGGCGGTGGCGCAGACGAGAATACGGTCACTACAGACATAGAGATAGTCAATCCCGGACATCCTTTGGCCGCAGGTCTCAGTGGGACCGTGGCCGTTCTAACTGAAATTACTGGTGTTCTCGGTGATTGTCATCTTGGCAAGGGCATCGCAGGCGAAGATGCCACTGTCATTGCAACAGCCACCTTGGCTGACGGCGAGACTTACGATATTATTTTTGTTTACGAAAAAGGAGCTGCTCTGCCTGTAGCTCCGACAGACGGCAGTCCTCAGGTTGCAGCGGACATCCGTATTTGTTTCGGCTTTCACGAGTGGTGTGACCCCTTATATAGTGAGAATGCTTATGCACTGCTTGGGGCGGCCGTTAAATATGTGTTCGGTGTGAAACCTCAGGCCAGAATCCCCGAACCGAGTAATGGCTCCTACTATCCCGATCTTTGGGTGAATCTTTCCTGGAAGCCCGGAGA
>Ga0114922_10004989_pt1 | contig 12272 bp, 13 predicted proteins | sample AartaG_FD_100975 | JGI IMG/M metagenome (GOLD analysis project Ga0114922, IMG submission 100975) | Deep subsurface microbial communities from Aarhus Bay to uncover new lineages of life (NeLLi) - Aarhus_00045 metaG | ecosystem: Environmental > Aquatic > Marine > Oceanic > Sediment | place...
CACCCACGCTGTCCTGGGGGAGTTTGTGCAGATCGTCGGCGGAGAATTGATCGAAGTGACGACTATCATCCCCTCGGGGTTCTGTCCCGCTTTCTACGATCTGTGTCCGAGTGACGTGGCCGCAGTCAGCCGGGCCACGATGGTTCTGTATTCGGGGATCGAACCGTGGATGGATTCTCTGTTGGAAGCCGTCGGAGGAACGGCAGCCGTTGTACTGCTTGCGGGAGAGTGGAACACGCCCGATGCCGCGGCGGAAGAAGTGGACGTCATCGCTGCCTCTCTGAGCGAACTTTTGCCTGGGGATGCGGAAATCTTCGCTGCGAATGCGTCTGCCTACAAAGAGGAACTGACTCTCCTGGCGATCGCTCTAAGGCAACGGGCCGACGCGCTGGATGTCGGCGGAGTTCCCGTGATCTCGATGGTCTGGCAGGAGATGTTCGTGACGTGGCTCGGTTTTGACGTCGTCGCCACATACGGCATGCCTGTGAACTTATCTTGGAAGGATGTCGGCAACTTTGCTCAAGTGGGGATTGACAACGACGTGATTCTGGTAATCGACAACCTGCAAAGCGGCGTGAACTTCGGGGCAAAGCTTGCTCGCGAGGTCGACGCAATCCATGTCGTGCTGTCGAATTTCCCCGGGGCGATGCCAAGGACAGCGACTGTGCTCGATCTGTTCGCACAGAATGCCGAAGCGCTGTTTTCCGCCGTCGAGCCCCTTCCATAAACGAAGGAGGATGCGTGGAAACACTCACCATTGACCCACAGGCGATCGATCTCGACGGACTGATCGAGCGGGGAACCCATCTACACGGCCACCTCGGGCCGTTCCTGATTGCGGGCATCCGCATGGGATTGCTTGCCCTGGAGCTTCTCGGCAGCTCCGGTTACTTCGGCATCCAGGCCGACTCGCAGACCGGCACGGTCACACCCCTTTCTTGTCTCACCGATGGTGTGCAGATCGGAAGCGGTTGCACCCTGGGTAAAGGCAACATCCGTGTAACGGATGAGCATCGCCCTCGGGTGCATTTTTCGGACGAGACAGGCAAGCGGGTGACGATTGAAGTTCGGCCATCCATCTTACAAGGATTCTTAAACGGCGATCTGAATGAGCAGGCAGCGATCGCGCGCGAGAAGGCCCGAGAGGAGTTGTTCGTTTGGGAAGCCTCGCAGTAGAACTCAACGATGTCACTGCCATCTACGAGGGGGAGCGGATACCGGCGCTGCACGGGATCAGCCTCGCGGTCGAGCCCTGTGAGCTTGTCGGGATCGTCGGGCCGAACGGGGCGGGCAAGACCACGCTGCTCGAAGTGATCAACGGGCTACTCCCGATCACCTCCGGGAAGGTGTGCGTCCTCGGACAGCCGGTTCTCCCCTCGAGCCACCGGCTCCGCCAGCAGATCGCCTACCTTCCCCAGGATCTTTCCTTTGAGCCGTCGACTCCGTTCTTGGTCAAGGACGTGGTTTTAATGGGCCGTTACGCCAAGGTGGGGCCGTTTCGTTTTCCCGACAGGTCGGATCGCTCTCTGGCCCGAGAGGCGATGAGGGAAGTAGGGATTCTCAATCTGGCCGCAAGACCGATCGGCCGCCTCTCCGGCGGACAACAGCGGAAGGTCCTGTTGGCGCGGGTGCTGGCAAAGCGACCCCAGGTGCTCCTGCTCGATGAGCCGACGACGAGCCTCGACCCCGCTTCCAAGGAGGAGATCTCTCACTTGGTCCTCCAGATTCACCACGAGTTGTCCCTAGCCACCCTGACGGTGTCGCATGAATGCGGCCCGCTGCTCGATCGGGCCGATCGGGTGCTGACCATTGAGGGAGGGTGTCTCGTCTCCGATGCACCCGGAAACGGCGCGGCCACCCCGATCACTGCGCTCGCTCAGCACGGCTGATCATGTTTGGCATTCCCATCCACATCGTTCTGCCAACGTTGCTCGGAAGTCTGCTGGCCGGGCTAATTTGCAGTCTGATGGGGGTTTGCGTTGTACGGATGAACCTCTCGTCGCTCGGCTTTGCCATGTCCCATGCCGCCTTCGCCGGCGCGGCACTGGGGTTGGCGGTTTCCGTGCTCGATCCGTTGTGGACGGCAATTCTGTTCGCCGTGGCGACAGCAGCGATCCTGGGACCGCTGTCCGAGGTTTCCCGGCTCGAGCCGAACACGATCATCGGTGCAACCTTCCCGGTGATGATGGCCCTCGGTCTCATTTTCATCAGTATTGCTCCCAGTGCCTCAGTCGGAAGCGGCGCCCTGTCGCTTCTGTGGGGAAGCGTCCTCGGTATCACCATGGCCGACGTGCTCAAGCTGGGTGTCCTTGCTTGTGTGATGGTTGTCCTCTTCATCGGTTTTGGCAAGGAATTGCTGGCGATTCTTCTCGATCGTAGGTTAGCCGCCGCATCGGGAGTCCACGTTCGTGTCTACTATTATCTCGTTCTCTTTCTCACCGCGGTTACCGTTGCCCTTGCCCTGCGGATCACCGGTGGACTCCTCATCTACGCGCTGATGATTCTCCCTGCGTCCGCCGCCTATCAACTGCTCTACGACATCAAGAAGGTCTTCTTCCTCGCCCCGGCCTTGGGTGTGTGTGCCGCCCTGGGAGGCTTTCTCCTTTCCCTGGCCGCCGATCTACCGATTGGTGCATCGATCGTACTCGCGGCAGCGGCCATCTTCTTTGTTGCTGTCGGGCTTTCCCCCAAGCGCCGTCGGCATCAGCAAAGGGCCGGCTAGGTCTTGCTCCGGCAGTAGGGAGCAAGTTCGAATCCTCTCAGGCGTGCCAGAAGCCGGAAGTGCCATGACTAGGCCACTTCATGACAGGACCAGATTGCAGCTTTGGAACTCGTGTGTTTGACATGCCCCACTTGAAATGGGTCCAGAAGTGGAATCAGGAGCCGGATCCTTCGATCACGACAGGACTAGAAGGGATTCAATCTCCTCCCGATTCGGCCAGGCAAGAGTTCCAAAGTTATCCAACGAGGGGTACCCAGCAGACCGTAGTTGGCGCTGATGCGGGATGAGACTGTATGCGGTCCTATGGTTCTTCCGTGCTCAAGGACACGAAGCAGAGAGCAGGGAATCCCATCCCTCGTTTCTCCATGCACAATCGGCCACTTTTGGTGGACAGGGTGGTGTTTCTCCACGAGCCTGCCGTCAAGCTCTACCGTGATGTCTCGGTTCGGTCCGAATGCCAACCTACCATGAACCTTCTGGCGGGGTCTGTCAGGTAGCCACCAGAAACCTGCCAACTCCATTGGCTCGAGAAGCTTGACATGGTCCGACATCGTCTTTTGAATCTCCCTCACTTGGAACATGGTATCATTGATGGGCAGCGATGGAAAACAGGCTGAGTGATGTGGTACGCAGTCTGTGCACAGCATGTACTCTCATTCCTAGATACTGCCCGAGAGATCTTCTCCAAGTGGGAGGAAGCGATACTGCTGATCGAAGAGTGGAGGAAGCAGTACAACACGAATCGGCCCCACAGGAGCCTAGGATACCGACCCCCAGCACCCAAGACACTAGATTGGTCCCCTGATTTGACATGTGCATCGGGGCCCGTTTAGACTACCTCTCAAAGGTGGACCGACTACTCGGGGCAGGTCAGGTGCGGCCGGAGCGTCCGGTTCTGCGAGGAGACATAAGCGAGCAACTCTCTCGTTAGAAGGAAGAAAAGGAGTTTCTCTTGTCCGATCTTCTCTCCAGGTTGTCCAATCTGCCAAGACCGATTGTGGTGGGAATCATTGGGGCCGGTGCGATGGGGCGTGGGCTCTACTATCAGACCACCCTCACCCCTGGAATGACCTGCGTGGCTCTCGCGGACATTAACCTACAACGAGCAGTTTCCTGCGTGAAGGCGGCAGGGCAGCGCTTCGAAGTTGCGGAGACCTCGGAGCAGATTCCTCACGCAATTGAACATCAGGTGGTTTGCGTTTGTTCGGACGCGGGATTGATCGCTGTTTCTCCGGGTGTAGATGTGGTCGTTGAGGCGTCAAGCGCAATCGAAGCAGCAGGTCGATGCGCAGAACAGGCGCTCCTTCACGGGAAACATCTGGTGCTGATGAATGCCGAGATCGACTTGATCTTCGGCCCGTACTTCGCTGCGCTGGCAGAGGAAAACGGCGTGATCTACACCAGCTGTGATGGGGATCAGCACGGGGTAATCAAGCGCCTGTGGGACGAGGCAACGCTGTGGGGGATCGAGCCGGTGCTGGCCGGGAATATCAAGGGATTCCTCGATCGCTACGCTAACCCAACTACGATTATTCCCGAGGCGGACATCCGGCATCTCGACTATCGGATGGCCACCGCGTACACGGACGGAACCAAGCTCGGCATCGAGATGGCGCTGGTCGCCAACGCGCTCGGCCTGCGGACGGATGTCCCGGGAATGCACGGTCCGAAGGCTGCGCACGTGCGTGAGGCCCTTGCCCTTTTCGATCTTGAGGCTTGCAGCGACAGCGGTGGCGTGGTGGATTACCTCCTCGGTGCCGAACCCGGCGGCGGCGTGTTTGTGGTCGGCCGCTGTGAAGAGGCGTTCCAGAGGCGGATGCTCGCCTACTACAAAATGGGGAGCGGGCCGTTCTACGTGTTTCATCGTCCGTACCACCTCTGTCACATCGAGGCGATGCGATCGATTGCAGAGGCGTACCTTGACAGTGTTTCCCTTCTTAAGCCGGATCTTGGTTTCCAGACCAACGTGTACGCCTACGCCAAGCGCGACCTCCGCGAGGGAGAAGGGCTCGACGGCATTGGTGGCTATACGTGCTACGGATTGATCGAGAACGCGCGAGACCCGGCCCAAAACCGTGGACTACCGATTTGCCTTGCCGGTGGTGCCCTACTTCGGCACTGCGTTTCGAGAGACGAGAAGATCTTCCTCGAAGACGTGGAGCTGTCCCGGAGCGGTGATGCGTGGAGGCTCTACAATCTTGCTTCACGACACGGGGGGACAGCGCCGGAATGAGACTGGGAATTGCCGTCGTGTACCTGGTGCTTCCCGGCGATGTGGAGCTTGTCGACCTTCATCTCCGCTACATCGAACGTTGTACGCACGTGCCGTTCACGCTATACGCTGCGGCCAATCGCCTACCCACCGGTCTACGGGATCGTCTCATCGCGAAACCATACGTTCGAGTGTGCTCTATCCCGACGACTGATCTTCGGTCAAGTTTCGAACACGCACACTACCTGGAACGATTGATCGCCACGGCGATCGAGGATGGCGTTACCCACGTGGTGACCTTGCACGTGGATTCGTTTCCGATCCGGGCCGGGTGGGCAACTGACCTCGCCGCGAGGCTTTCATCACGCTATTCCTTCGCAGCCATCGTCCGGGATGAAGTTCGCGATCCAAAGCCGACGACGGCTTGCCTCTTCCTCCCGCGTGAGTTCTACCTTCGCTATCAGCCGAAGCTGCTCCTCTCGAGGACGGCAACGCGTTCCGCTGCGGGACGGAACTACGTTCGCCATCTTGCGAATCCCAAGGAATCCGGAGCCGGGTACGGGTTCCTGGCACTCAAGGAGGGCCTGCAGTGGTTCCCGCTGCGACGGACCAACCTCAGAGAAGACCACTACTACTTCGGGAGCATCCACGGAGATCTCATCTTTCACCTCGGATCGGCAGCGTCCGAACTGAGGGGGTTCTCCGGTGCGAGGGAATTCCCGGGAATGCAACGCGCCCGGCGGAAGGCGTCGCTCCTGTTGCCCCGTGGACTGAAAGAATTCCTGAAGGTTCTGATCCCGCAGCGGATTCTCCATCCGGAATCTCCAACTCATCAACGCGCCTATTCAACCGTCAGAGAAGCCCTAGTTGAAGACCCCGAAGGTTATCTTCAGTACCTGCGAACGGGACGCCGCTAGTTGAGCCCCGCGCGTCGGCGCCAGCGCTGGTACAGAATCCTGCTGACGGGCCAGCGTGTGCGACCGTACAGATAGGTGGCACGAACCAGGAGGCTTCGCAGGATGTGGTAGGCCGGTCCTCGTTTCTTGTCCCACCTGATGGCATGGTGCGAAAAGGAGACAGCGAGATCGACCAGAAGCTGTTCTCGCAGACGTTGCGGATGGCGGCGCATCGCCTCGACGTACGCAGTCTGTGGGTAGTCTCCCCGGAGAGCGTACATCCGCCACAGCACCGAGGGGAACTTGAGCACGCTGCACTGCCGGGAGAACGACATCGGAACTCCCGACGCCCACACACGCTTGAGGAACTCCCGATCGTCCCCCGCCTTTACGTGGCTTGCCCACGGTCCAACGGTTTCGAGCAGATCCCGCCGATGCATCCAATTGCTTGGGGAGAGGCCCGCTCTAACGTGGTTCTTGTGCGACGGCAGAGAAAATGCGCCAAGGCAACCGCAAGGGCCAATGACGGCTCCGAGTGAATACGCGAACGAAGCACCACTCTGTTCAATGCACGCGGTCAGGGACGAGAGGTGCCAAGGAAACCAGAGATCATCGTGGCCGAGGTAGGCGACGTATTGCCCACGGGCTCGTTGGAGCGCTTCGTTCCGCGGACGGCTTGGGCTACCAGAGTTCTGAGGGAGATTCACCCAGTGAAGGCGAGAATCACCAAAGGAGGCGACGACCTCCGCACTCTTGTCGGTGCACCCGTCGCCGATTACCCACACCTCGAAGTCCTCGAGGTCCTGCCATAGGACAGTCTCGAGTGTCAGCTGCAATGGACCACTGCAGTTGTACGTGGGGATGATCACACTGGCGGTTGGTCTGTGCGGTGACACCTCTCCCTCCTTACAGGATGTGGGGATACAAGTACGACGTCTCCCCCGCTTGTTCGTCGTCAACCGACGTTGTCTCACAATTAAGCAACTTCTGGATCACATGATTGTACAGAACCCCACGGTGTCGGCTTCCAAGGGCGGGATACGTGTCGCTGCGAACGGCAGCGATCCGGGCTAGTCTCTCCTTATGCCAGAGGAAGTTCGCATCCCATCGCTGCCCCGGATTAGCAAGGATATGCTGCCGCTGATACTTCACTTCCGCGCCCACATAGTTGATTCCGTCAGCGCCAACAACGAGGAGGAAGTGGGCAGCGTGATAGCCATCGAACCGTATCTCGCGCTCTGTGTAGCGATCGGAAAAAGTGAAGACGCCGAATCCGTCCGCGGCGGTGTTCCGAAAGTCGGCTATTGCCTCCATAACCCCACGTTGGTCGACGCGCTGCGGAGTGCCTTCAGCCCAGCGGATGCAGAACGGATGGAAGTAGATCCAGTGTGCGCCGGACGAGGCGACGGCGCGGCACACTTCGTCAATATTGGAAGCATTCTCCGTGGTGGTCAGCGCACTGATGCCAATCTGAAGCGGACTCTTCGTTTTCTCGATCCGCGTCCGGAGATGTTCAATCCGGTGGAGGGTGCCACGAAGATCTGCCTCAGAAGTGTGGGGCCAGTCATAAAGCGAAACGCGGATTGTCGTGGCGTGGGCACACAATGCCTCTGCGACGACATCTTCGGAAAGGAAATCCCCGTTGGTGACAACTGCAATCTCGAGAAACCCGTTTTCCCGCGCAATCCGCAGCGCGTCGGGGAAGGTCGCCGCCATCGTTGGCTCCCCTCCAGAAAGAAGCAAGCCGCACGTCTCACCACCGAGATGGGCGAGCAGTCGCTCGATGAATCCCAATTCGAGCCGGGGTACGCTCTTACTCGCCGCGCTCGGGCAAAATGAGCAGTGCCGATTGCACTCCGTGGAGAGATCGAGTTCGAGGCACGCCGGGAAGATTTGTTCCCGGTTAAGGTACGCCTTAAGCTTCCTCTTGTGATAGGTCACCTTGTACGGCGACGCCATCTCCACCATCTCGACCTCCGCTCCAACCCGCGCGTCCCCTACGTGCTGCGATGTGGCCATCAGAGCCCAACGCTCGCGATCAAGCTTCTCATATGCACTATCTGCTCTCAGTTTACTGCACCGGTGTGGAGAATCAACGGCCCTGTGAGACGGCTCGTGCCGCGGTTGTCCAAAGAAGTGACGATAGGTTTGCAAGACAGAGGATCTAGGCCACAATCTATACTCCATACGAACGCTGCAACTGTTCGGTTCGACACTGCGGCGCAAGCGGCGAACGGAGGCTCTCTGGGAGAGAGAATATGAAGGTTGTCATCATTGGAGCAGCAGGTCTACTTGGTCGTGCACTTTGTCGCGCGTTCTCGTCTGATTGGTCGGTGATCCCAGTTACCCATGCTGACGTCGACATCTGCGATCTTCCGCACACCAAGGCACTCATTGATTGCGCTCGCCCCGATGTTGTGATCAATGCCGCTGCGTATACGGATGTTGACGAGTGTGAGTCGAACCCGGAACGGGCGTTTAGCGCGAATGCCTTGGGCGCACGTAATGTGGCCATCGCCTGTCGCACCATCACAGCGAGCCATGTTTGTGTCAGCACCGACTACGTCTTCGACGGCGAGAAGGAAGCCCCGTACGTCGAGTCCGATCCGCCCGCCCCGCTGAACGTCTACGGCTGGTCGAAGCTCGCAGGGGAGCGGGCGGTTCAACGGAGCAATCCGCGCTCGTTCATCGTGCGGACATCTTGGTTGTACGGAGATGGCGGAGACGACTTCGTCCATGCGATCCTCACCGCTGCGCAGGCTAGGCAAGACCTCGCGGTAGCGAGCGACCAGCGGGGAACGCCGACGTGGGTCGACGACCTTGCACACCAGATCCGAACCCTCGTATTCTGTGAGACGTTCGGAATCTATCACGCCAGCTCCGAAGGCAGTTGCACGCGCTACGCGTTTGCCATGGAGATCCTGCGCCGGGCTGGTTATGTGGTACATTCTGCCGACGACCGTGCGACACGATTCGCATCGACATCGGATCCCACAAACACGTTTCTGGTCTGCCCAGCGCAAAGTGAAGAGCTGAACAGCCCAGCAAGAAGGCCGAGATGCGTGGTCCTCGAGAACCTGTCCCTCAAGGCTCAAGATCTGAACGTGATGCCACACTGGCAGGATTCGCTGCAGGCTTTCGCAGATCATTGCAACGCCTTGGGAGGGGGCAAGGCATGAAGGGACTCATCCTTGCGGGCGGACGGGGCACGCGGCTTCGGCCGCTGACACGAACATTGGCGAAGCAGCTTATCCCAGTGGCAAACCGCCCAATTCTACTCCGCGTCGTCGACCAGATCGCCAAGGTTGGAATTACGCAAATTGGCGTGATTATCTCCCCCGAAACGGGATTGCAAATCCAAGAGGCTCTTGCACACAAACTGAGGACTGTTGAGTTCTCCTTTATTCTGCAGGAAGAGCCTCTCGGTCTTGCGCATGCCGTACTTACTGCCAGGGATTTCCTAGACGAGGATCCGTTTCTGATGTACCTTGGCGACAACCTCGTCGGTGGCGATCTCGGAGACTTCATCGACCTTTTTCACCGGTCAAATCCTGATGCACTCATTCTTCTCAAGAAGGTCGAGGACCCCCGGCTATTCGGCGTCGCCACACTTGATGGATCGGGTCGCGTGATCGGTCTCGTTGAGAAGCCCAAACGGCCACCGTCGAACCTCGCTCTCGTTGGCATCTACGCGTTCTCTCCTAGCGTTCATCAGGCAATCAGCAGGCTGCAGCCTTCCTGGCGCGGAGAGCTTGAGATCACAGACGCGCTTCAGCTCCTCATTGATGGGGGAGGAGATGTACGAAGCATTCTGCTCCATCAGTGGTGGCTTGATACGGGGAAGTCGGATGATCTGCTGGCGGCGAATCACGTTGTCCTCAGTGATACGGTCTCTCGCGATCTCCACGGAAACATTGACTGCGATAGCACGGTGATCGGAAACGTTCGACTGGAGAAAGGGGCCTGCATCAAGAAGAGTACAATCCACGGACCTGTCGCGATCGGTTCGGGGACCACGATTGTCTCTTCTTCGATTGGGCCGCACACGAGCATCGGAAGCGGCTGTACCATTGTGCGCTCAACTGTTGTGGACTCGGTGATCCTCAATGGTACGAGGGTCGTTGATGCATTCCTAGAGACAAGCTTAGTCGGGGCGAACGCAGAGGTCGTCGGCTGCGGCTGCGGGGAGCACGGCCGGCAGGTTGTGGTCGAGGAAGAAGGGAAGGTCCACCTCTGATGGCATTCCGATTCCGCCACCTTGAGATCCCGGGGGTCATCCTCATCGAGTCCGAGGTGTTTGCTGACACGCGCGGCTTCCTCATGGAGGCCTACAAGCACTCGGCGTTCCACCAGGCAGGGATTCGCGAACCATTCGTCCAGATGAATCACACACACTCCACTCGCGGTATCCTGCGCGGTCTGCACTACCAGCATCCGCCGTTCACACAGGGCAAGCTTGTACACGTTGCTCGCGGCGAGATCTTTGATGCAGCTGTGGATCTCCGAGTAGGCTCCCTGACGTACGCGAAGTGGGTCGGCTGCTTGCTGTCGGACCGGAATCCACGGTTGATGTACATTCCACCGGGCTTCGCGCACGGCTTCTGCACCCTCAGCAAAAAGGCGGACGTCGTCTACTTGGCAACGGCCGAGTATTCGCCCGCCTACGAGGCAGGATTTCTGTGGAATGATAAGGATGTAGGCATTCGTTGGCCGATTCAACATCCGACCGTCTCCGAACGAGATGCAGGACTGCCGCCGTTCCGAAAAGCGGACATCCGATTCGTTCATCCATCGAACGACGCCCGAAGAGACACTGGGAGGGCGAGGTGACAATGAGCAACGCGCGCCAGTTCTCTACTGTTCTCGTCACAGGCGGCTGTGGCTTCGTCGGGAGTCACTTCATTCGTCACATCCTTCGCGTTCATCCCAATTGGACGGTGATCAATCTGGATAAGCTAACGTACGCTGGGGATCCGACGAATCTTGCGGATGTTGCGGAAGCCCAAGGCCGTGCGCGGGGCGATTCCTCTTCGGCGAGATATCGCTTTGTACAAGGAGATATCTGTGACCGCAAGCTTGTCCAAGATCTCCTTCAAAGAGTGGATCCCTCGCCAGTGAATACTATCGTCCACATTGCTGCCGAGACGCATGTGGATCGAAGCATCGAGGATGCGAGCCCTTTCATTGAGACGAACGTTCTCGGAACGCAAGTTCTCCTAGAAGTGGCACGCTCAAACTGGGCAGAACGGATCGGCCGCCGCGAGCCAGGACGAGCGGAAGTGGTCTTTCTCTACGTCTCGACTGACGAGGTATACGGGCCCTTGAGACATCAAGGCACCTTCTCGGAGACGAGCCCTCTCCGGCCCACATCCCCGTATGCGGTCAGCAAAGCTGCAGCGGATTTGCTCTGCCAGTCCTACAACAACACCTACGGACTTCCTGTGCTCATTGCTCGCTCCTCCAATCAGTATGGGCCGAACCAGCTGCCGGAAAAACTCGTTTCCAAAACAATCTGCAGCCTCCTGCGCGGGGAACCCATCCCAGTCTACGGCCGCGGAGAGGAGAGACGAAACTGGCTGTACGTCGAGGATGCATGCCTCGGACTGGAACGAGTGCTCTGCCAGGGGAGAACTGGGGAGATCTACAACCTCTCTGGAGTTTGTGAACGTCGAAACATCGATCTCATCCATGCAGTATGTGGTCTTTTCGATGAAATGACGCTTGAAGACCCCCAAACCTCTATGACGGGTTCTTCTGATGAACGGATCCGCTTTGTGCCCGACCCTCGGGGTGCGGTTCACGACTTTCGATACGCTATGGACGGCAGCAAGGCGGAAGGCGAGCTTGCGTGGAGCCCGCAGACCTCTCTTGCAGAGGGGTTGCGCCGAACAATCAGGTGGTATGCGGAGCACGAGAAATGGATCGGTCGCGCAATGCTCCGTTTGTCCACGAAGCCCCTCCTCAATCGAGCTAATAGAAGTGGTTGAGGAGCGCGCACCAACAAATATGCTCTTGCGTACACGTACCAACAGCTTTTGTTGTCGAGCATTCTTCGTTGAAACAGCCACCGCGACCGCGGGTAGATTCTTACAAAGTGATGCGTATAGCAAGAAGAGGGTGCCATATACCCACGATGGTGTCTTGCATCTTGACGCTTGCAGGAGGGGCGATGAATGGGCAGGTGAGCCCGAGCAGTCCGGCATCGGGTTCGTTTTCTCCGGGCGAACCAGTGACTTGCCCTGACGCGACCCCCTGAAATCGATCCAAGTGCAGTGCTAGTATGTCGACCGATTGACCCTGCCCCAATCTTAGGTCCAGCCATAATGTCAGAAATCGAGCTCGCATGATTCACGAACTTGCGCCAACACCTAGCAGCTCTGCAGTGTAGACTGCCGGTGCCCGATTCCCCAAACTGGAATGTGGTCGCATTTCATTGTACTCG
>Ga0114922_10004990_pt1 | contig 12270 bp, 6 predicted proteins | sample AartaG_FD_100975 | JGI IMG/M metagenome (GOLD analysis project Ga0114922, IMG submission 100975) | Deep subsurface microbial communities from Aarhus Bay to uncover new lineages of life (NeLLi) - Aarhus_00045 metaG | ecosystem: Environmental > Aquatic > Marine > Oceanic > Sediment | place: Aarhus...
ATGTGGACTAATGATTTCCACAATAATAGAAATGAAATGACACGAGGTTCTGTTATATGGTGGTGTAAGCAAGATAATCCACTTGAATATGATAAAATTAAATGTAGTACTGTAGATTATTTTATTAATAAAACGATTGAACATGAGAAACCTCCTGATTATGATATTGCTGGTATTTTACATAGAATGTATGGAGACCAATACAAATGTGTAAGTATTAAAAATAATAGGTGGTATGAAATGGTAAATGGTCGTTGGAGTGAAATAGATTCTGGTACTACATTGAGAAAGAAATTATCTAGTCAATTGGCTTTGAAATATACTTTAAAGGCAAAAGAACTAGTAGAAAAGATGACTAATCTAGAAAAAAATCCAGCACCAACTGAAACAAAATCCGCAAGTGACGACGATGATGGCATGAAAAAGCTACAAAAATTAGCGGGTAGAACTGCTGGAATTGGTTTGGATTTAAGAAGAACTCATAACAAAAATAATATCATGAAAGAGGCTAAGGAACATTTCTTCGATAAACTATTCCTCGATAAACTAGATAATAATCCATATTTGTTGTGTTTTAAAAATGGTGTTATTGATTTTAAGAAAAAGGAATTTCGAATGACAAAACCAGATGATTATGTTTCATTGTGTACACATATTAATTATGTGGAATTTGATGAAAATAATAGTGAGCATATTCGTATTAAAAAAGAAATCACAGACTTCTTTGCTCAATTGTTTCCTGAACCAGAACTAAATAGATATATATGGCATCATTTAGCAGCCGCACTAGATGGTACAAATAAAAATCAAACATTTAATATTTATACAGGCACAGGTAGAAATGGTAAATCGAAATTGGTTGAATTGCTAGGACATGTTATGGGTGATTATAAAGGCACTGTTCCTATTACATTGATTACGAGCAAAAGAACAACAATTGGTGGTGCTTCTCCGGAAATCGCACAATTAAAGGGAAAAAGATATGCTTGTATGCAAGAACCATCTGAAAATATGACAATTAATGAAGGTGTCATGAAAGAATTGACAGGAGGTGACCCATTGACAGGTAGGGCTTTGTATTGCGATTCAATAACATTTATACCACAATTTACATTAGTCGTTTGTACAAATCATTTATTCGATATTAAAAGTACTGATGATGGTACGTGGAGGAGAATTAGAGTTTGTGATTTCCAATCTAAATTCTTGTCAAAACCATATGAAGATGAAAAGAAATTTCCAAAGGCAAAATACCCACATCAGTTTAAAGTTGATAAAGACATTGATAAGAAATTTGAAGAATGGGCACCAATTCTTGCTTCGTTGTTAATTAAGATTGCTTTTGATACAGATGGTGTTGTTGAAGATTGTCCAGCCGTTTTGGCTTCGAGTCAAAAATATAAAATGCAGCAAGATTACTTTGCGCAATTCTTAGAAGAAAGAATCGTTGTTACAGAAGGTGCTACTATCAAAAGGAAAGATATGTATACTGAGTTTATTGAATGGTATACTGAGTTGTATGGAGGTAAAGTCCCAAAGGGTAAAGATTTGTATGACTTTATGGAAGCCAAATTAGGTAAGGTTCAACGCGGTAGATTTAAAGGTTATAGATTGATTCATTCTTTCGAACAAGACTTGGATGTAACTCCAAATGATATTTAGTCAATAATATAATTAATATTAAATATTATGGACTTGGAAAAAGCTTAAATATATGAAACATTTTTTCTAAAATGGGATATAAAGTATTATACAATGGGAATATTGCTAATAAAACTATGCCTAAAATTATAAATAACTTATTTTTACTTGGTTTTCTAAACAGCATTATTGCTGCTATAACTTGTATCAAAAATAGTGTCCAATAGATAATTCTTAAATAAGGAATGGTCCTTTCTATCAAGCCGGTTTGTTTTGTGTAAAAACTAGCTAGTCTTTGATTAACCGCCGAATCTCCCGCATTACTAGCAACCTTTCCTGAAACATCATTTATTTTATTATCTTGAAATTGTTTGATGTCCTGCATTTTACCTTTAAAAGCAATCTGTGTATCATAGAAATCTAAATTTTGTAAAATACTATTTTTAGCTCTATCAAATTCATTTTGCAATTCTTGTATATTTGAATCTGCCATATCATTAATTTGGGTGGCAAAAGTAGGTCTATAACCTTTATCATAACTTGCTAATGTTCTTTGAGCGCCAAGTAAATCTTTTGAAGCATTTTGTAATGTAGTTTCTTTTTTAATAACTTTATGTTGCCAATTTCTAATATTTTGACTGTTTTGACATTCAGTATCACAAATTAATCCTGATTCCCTTTGCTTGTTAAATTCATTTATCATTTGTGATAGTTGGTTGTTTAATTGTACATTATCTGTCATAATGTATAATAGTTAGAAATTAGTTTTGGGTTTTGCTTTTGGTGGCATCTAACCCAGTCCTTGCTTTGTTCATTGCGGATCCGGCAACATTTGCTGCGCGGTGATATATCTTTTGCGAAGCATCATATACTTTATTTGCTTCATTTTCTGCTTTAGTTTCAATGTTTGACACTTGTGCTGAAGTATCATCGTATAATTTTTCAAATGCTGTCACGTCATGTTGATATACAGTATCACCGGATCTAGAACCAGAATATGAACCCCAATCAAATCTATTCCAATTCATTCCACTTCTCCAATAATTGTAGTAGATAGCACGTGCTGTTAAAATTACTCCAATAGCAATAGCAAGAAGAATTACAGCATTACCTGTATTTCTCATACCAGCATTAATTAAATAAACACCTGCCAAAACTCCTAAACCACAAAAAGCAATCGTTCTAAATATATCAGTATGAGAACCGTATCGTTGTTTTTCATAATTAGTAATTTGAACCATTCTTTTTCTATTGTTTCTAATAATCTGAAGTTCATTAATTGCTTTTTCAGCATTATCGAGTTCTTTTTTAACTATATCCACCATAGCAATTTGGTCAGCCAAGTTCATTCGGCTATCTGCTAAATTACATTGAGTAGAAGTAAGGATATTATTTAAATCCTTATATAATTGATTTCTTAACTGACTTAAATCGCCAATTCTTCCTTTAATTTCCATCGCGGACATAGAAGATTCTTGGCCATTTTCAACAGCTTCCAAATCAGAAAACAACTTTCCTTCGAAGGCATGAATATTATTAATACTGTCAAGAAGATTATCATATTGAACATTTAAAATATCGGAGCATTTAGGTTGTAATTTAGATTTTCCTGTTCCAGTTGAAGAACCTCCATCTGCGTTAGGAGCCGGAGGCGGCTGTAAAGGTGCTCCATCTCCTCCATAGCATCTTGGCCAACCTGGCGCAGAATCAGCGGTTAGACCACAAAATAAAGGTATATCTAATTTTACTTCACAAGCTTTTCCATCTGATGTCATTGTTGATGAACCGGGGCAACTGACTTTACTAGACATTATATATAATAATACTTTATAAAAAATTATTATTTATTTGATTTTTGTGATTGCGAATCCCAATACTGAAATTGCTAAAGTGAGCCAGAGGTAATAACTCATTCCTTCACTGTTTTTTCTTAAATAACTATCTCTTTTAAGAGCATCCAATGTATCTAACTCTCTTCCTGATTTTAATAATTCTGCTTTGGTATTTTCATAACTTGATAATTGTTTTAACAAATTTAAACTTTGATTTTTATAGGTTCCTGATACCTTTAAATTATCTCCTTGTAATTGGTTAATACTTTGCTTTATCTGCTTCTGCATGGATACTAAATTTGCGGCTGCTTCCTTTTCTTTTACTCTATTTTTAACTAAAAAATCACCGGTAGGTTGTAGTCCTGGTATATCTTGTCCGCCTTTTGTTCCACTTTCACTACAAGCTGTAATCATATCACCTTCTAAAGGCGCATACCCCTCACGCACCATTCCTCCTACAAAAGGCTCCGGTGATACATTTGTTGAACCACCGCCTTTTGTCCACCTACTCCAATTATGAATAGCTTTCATACCATCCATAGGTTTAGAATATATATCATTTCCACGATTTGTACCATAAACCTTATTTTGGTCTGCCTCGATTCTTTCTAAACCGCCAGCAATGCGTTTCCATCCACCAGTACATGGTTTTTGACACACATATATATCATCATTTCTATTTGTACCATAAATGTAATCTTTATTACCAGCATTAATCCATTTAAGACCTCCTGGTATTTTATACCATTGTGGATTTCTAAGGTTTGTTATAGGTAATCGAGCACGATAAATAGAATCATTCCTATTTACACCATAAACGTATTTTTGACCTCCTGAGATTTGTTTTAACCCACCTTCCATGTTTTGCCATCCTCCTTTACATGGTTTTTTACATTGATATATTTGGTCACTTCTATTAACACCAAAAACATAATCTTTATTTGAAGCAGAAATATTCTTTAGTCCTCCAGGTATCCTTCTCCATCCTTTTCCTCCACTTGCGTTTTTCTCTCCTGGATTTTTGGCACGAGCATAAATATTGCCATGTCCACTGACACCATAAACTTCTTTTTGTCCTGTACTCATTTGACTAAGTTCTCCGGGTATTCTGTTCCAATCAGCACCATTATTGGAGGTTTTTGTTTTTTCAACTTGATAAACTAAATTTCCTGAGGAATTCTCTCGGTAACTACCCGTTCCCCAAATTTGTTTTTTATTAGGAGGTGGTTTTTCTAGCAATTGTTGATGAGATTCAACAATTCTTCCAGTAAAACCCAATCCTTGTAATTTTCCCATTACGAATTCTTGAGTAGCTGACACAGTGACATATATTCCTCCTTTCCCTTTATTCCAACTATTAGTAGTTGTTCCGCAACCAATCATTGCTTGTCGTCCACCGCCACAACCCCCGCTAGATTTTGTATTTGAAGGATATCCATTTGTAAGAGGAATTAGATGAAAACCCGTTTTCCATGTAGTCCCGTTAAATACATCAGTACGATACCAGCCACACGCACACTCTGCTAAATTTTTTGCTATAATATCATCCATTTCAGCCTTATCTGTTAAACGAACATCTGGAAATTCTGTTGCTAATTGCTGCATAACTGAAACAATATCACTTTTTTTGGCAAAATAAGATTGTCCAATTCTCCCAATCCACACAATCATTTTGGCAGGAGTTGGACAACCTACTTCTCTAGGTCTGCCTCCAGACGCAAAACAAGAAGGAATATCGCTTCCCCTTATAGTCTTACAAGCTTCTTGTCCCTTAGGAACTTTACCTACATGCCAACAAGTATACTCTTTATACGCAACATCGTCGCAATCAGTAGAATAGCGGTCACCAGATAAATTACAACCATACGAACTTCCATTCCATCCAACATTACCCCTTTTTCTAATATCATCATTTAAAATTGCGCATGTATCACTAGTGTTTTTTTTCCAGTTTTTAGGACAAGTTTTTTTCATTGCTGCTCTCATATTAGCTATGGGAAATGTTGGATTAGAATAATTTTTTTCATTAATACTGGTACCCCTATCAATATTGTACATTTCTCCCCAAGCAGCAATATTTTCTGGATTTTGCGCTTGTTCTTTATTTACTGTTGTATTTGATGAATAACCACCAAACCCTTCTTGTGTATTATTTAATGCCAATAATTCACTTGAAAATTGTGCCCAGTTTTGTTTTGGATTCTCTCCACCTGCCGATTGTAGAATGAAATTTCCATCTCCGGTTGTATAAAATCCAAGACAATATTCACCATATGCTTCACAAGCTTTTAAGGCTGTTTGTTCGTCTTGAATATATTCACCATTTTCTAATTTTTGATTAGCAATCTTAGGAGCACTTGGATATCCCCAATCAGGATCTAAACGAACCCATGAGCCTTCATATTTTATGTATTGTGTAACACCTGGCCACTTAGACATGCCCAATTGTTCAATATTTGATTTACACATATGATTCCGCGTGTTTCCCCAACCATAAGTTCCTCCATTAATTTTCGTCATACCAAGACCACAATGTCCAGTATTTGTTAACCAATCTAACGCAGTATTGATGATATTACCGTCGTCACACCTGTTACCCCAATTTACACAAACATTACTGTCACATTCATCACTCGAATCACACATACCACCCATTTTCACCTTTGGCGCATACTTTGATAAATCGCTACATTGTGTAATATCATGTTCTTTACCATCGGTCCCGGTATATCTTCCAATAGTTTTACCAGCATCTACGCCTTCAGTCCCAGCTACATTTTGGACAATACCTGGCCATTTTAAATCACAACCTGCTTTACAAGAAGCGATAACATCTTTTAAACCATCAGAAGCACCTGCGTTGGTTTGAGCCCCGTCTCTTTCTACATTACTTTCCCATGTACTGGTATCAGTTGATGGACCTTGAGGACATTCATCATAACATTTTTTCCTACTTACATTTGCGGAAATATAACTGTTGATCATTGTATTTTGAGTGTCATTTCCTTTTCCGATAGCAGCATTAAATTTTTGCTGTAAAAGACCAAGACGGTTTTGTTCATCATCATTTACATTTCCTAATGATTTATAAAAATCAGTCATTTTTATCTAATATATATAGATAAAAAAGAATTAATCAATATAACTTTATTTGGCTGCTCGATGCATAGCTACTAATCCTAAAGTAATAGCTGCTCCCAACCAAACAAAATAACGCATATAAGCAGCGTCCATTTGAAGTCTATTGTCTTGAATTTCAGCACTTAAAGTACTTCCTTGTCTCATTAATTTATCTAATTTAACATTTTGGCCTTGTAAATTTTTTAATTGTTTAAGAGTGGAAGCTTTTTGATTTGTTAATGTACCATCTTTGCCTGTTAAATTTTGGTGTTGTGCATGAAATGCCATTGTTTTCTGTTGTAGCTCCTTAGCCTTTGCTTGTAAATTTTTAAAAATAGTGTTCATTTGCGCTTTAACCGTTCCTTGTAATTCTCTACTGGCTAAAGCAGACTGGTAACTAGGGTCTCCCACATCTCCGGGTGGTGAAAGATTTGGCTTATTAATCATGTAACAACCTTGACATCCTGGTCCAGATTTGCCATTATTACAGGTTTCCCATCCTGTACAACTTGAATCAGCATTACAGGCAGCCTCACAGTCATCAGGACTTTTTTCTCCTTGCCACATAATATTATCTTTAATGTCATTCCATTCCCATCCTTTTCCACGTTTTGCCTGTTGTGCTCCTGATAATATAGAATTTTGTTTTGCTGTATAAGCCGTTAACTGTTTATTAAGTTGATCTTCTAAATCTTGGAGTTCTTTGAATTCTTTAGTATTAACCTTATTTAATGGGGCCTCCATCGTATTTCCACTAAAGTTTTCAACAATAGAACCCAATGAAGGAGAGGTTGTTTGTTCAATTAATGATAACTGTGGTTCTACACTAGAATCAATTCTAGATTGCATATTATTATAATTTGCTCCTTGTGCTAAACTGGCATTTAGATTGTCATGCACCATTCTTTTTTGTTTTGGTTCAAACATTCCTAATAAATCTTTTAATGACATCTTCTATACACTTAACAAAGAAAATGTATTTATGAATTTATTTATCACGCATAGGGGATTCCGAAAAAAGCTAAAACAAAAATTACTACTAATAATGACAAGAAAACAGCAAGCAAATATAAAGCGGAAAAATTATATTGTTTATGAAGCAAATATATAATTATAACATTTGTACAAAAATAATAAGTTAATGTTAAATAATCATATGTCATTGACTTTTTTCTATCTTTTCTTAATGTTTTTGATGCTTGGTCTTGTTCATTAATTGTATTTAATTCTTGTAGTTTTTCATCAAAAATAGTTTTTTGTGAGCTTAATGTTTGTTCATAATTGGAAATTTCTTTTTTTTCAGCATCGATTTTCCCTTTAACTGAAGCAGCTAAATTCTTCACTTTACCCAATGTATCATTTACCTTATTTAATTGTCCTTTCATAGTATTACAATTAATATCAGTCTTTTTACATTGGATAAATGCGTTTTTATAATTTGTATTTAATGTAGTACTAAAGGTTCTTTCATATGCATCTAATTGTTGTTTTGTTGTTTTTGAATACTGCGACATTATATATATAGTTGGATTTTAATAACAGATTCTAAAATATACACTTTTTACTGCTGTAGGAGAAGAACGAGTAATTTCCATCACTTCTCCTGGTCGTATTCCTATTGCTTGTGAAACAGGGTCAAATCTGAAAATATCAGGAAATTCTTTATCTTTTGTAATATTGTATTGTTTCATAATTTCTTGTTTTTCTTCATCGCTTAATATCCTAAATTTTGGTTGCATTTCATGCTCTAACACATTAAACATATAATCATGGAAATTATAAATATTAACAAATTTTTTATCTTTAATAAATAACTGCTCTATCAAGTCTTTAATTGTCTGATTCATTTTATCTTTTGAAATAATAATTAAATCATCTTTTGGAGTCAAAACGTCCTCGATATCAAATAAATCATCTACATAATCGTATATATGACTAGTTCCTAAACGACTCATTGATGTTCCACCTTTCGTTCCTGATAAATGATATTTTACATATACTTTCTTTTTTGTTGCTGGGTTTTCTAATAACATATCAAGTTCTTTATTGTTAAACATTGCCTGTACTTCTGTTACCGAAAAATCAGACCAATCATCAACATTAAATCCTCTAGATTTTAAAATATTCAAAATAATATTTCGCGATGTATATATTTTTGAAATAAGTGGGCTATAGCTACTAGAACTCATGTTTGTTTATATTATCCAACTAATATTTTTAAATCTTTTCAATTTATCTATTAATCAGTTTTTACACTTTTTGTTTGTGAATCATTTCCCGTTACACTTGTTTTACTATCTTCATCCTTAATTGTTTTCAATAGTGATAATCCTTTCGAATCATCTACTTCCTTAATTGTTCTTAATACTGTGTTTTCCATTTTATTTTCCTCTTTAGAACCACTCCCAGAACCACGCTCATAAACTACATCATCTTCCGGATCATCTTGTACATTTTCAGCATCTTTTTTAATCATTGCTAACCTTTCTTCTTCTGAAAATACATTTCTCACTCCCGGTTGCTCCTCAAATGAATCAGGAGTTTCAGGTGTTATATTTTGCTGCTGTGGAATATAACTTCTAAATCCACTCTGTGCCGGTGGCAAAACCAATTCAGGAGGACCAGTAATAGTTCTGGTTTCTGTAACTGTAACCCCGGCTGGTGACTTTATATTATATGTAGGTGATGTAGGCCCATAAGTAGGTGATGTAGGCCCATAAGTAGGTGATGTAGGCCCATAAGTAGGTGATGTAGGTCCATAAGTAGGTGATGTAGGTCCATAAGTAGGCGATATAGGTCCATCAGTAGGTGATGGTTGGTCACCTAATTCACCTGGATAAGCCATGATGACTTCTCCATCAGGACCTACAATTGACGCATCAGAATCTTCATATGATATCCAATTAACAGTAAATATATCATCTGGTTTATAACCGTTTTTCTCTGCTTCTTGGAATGTAACTTTATCTCCTTTTTGTAAGTCTCTTTGGCTTGTTTTAAATGCTGCTATTGGTGTTGTTGGTTTTGTTTGTATTGGTTGTGTCTCTACAAATGGATTTACGTCTTGTTGAGGTTGTTCAAATCCTGATGTATAAGGTTGTTGATATAATGGTTGTTCCGCCATAAATCCGAATGATTGCATATAATCCACTCCGCCAAATTGTTCTTGAGGTCGTGACCACCCATAAGACTCTTCTTCATCTGTTGGTGTTTGATCTTTTGCCTTTGGTTGCTTAGTAAGTGTATCGCTATCAATTTTATTATATGTCTTTTGTTCAACCTCCATATATGTCTGTAGTCCTGTTAATTTTTCAATATTATCTGTTTTAACTAATGGAACTAACTCATCCACATTATCACTAGTAATAAATCGCATTTGAACATTCATTGCCAATAATTCTTGGTACAATAACTTAAAAGCATAAGGCACATTCACAATGCTAAAACTACGACCAAAACGACTTATTGGTACTACGTTTAATGAATTTTCCAAATTTCCCACAAATTTTAATGGACCATCTACCATTGGACTCAAAAAGATATTACGAGAAGAATTATAAACAGCTATTGTTCCAGTTTTATTACAAACCGCCATCTTAAACTGATCGCCTCGAACCATCATTGATTCATTTAGAAATCCAGCCATCCCATGTGAAATAATGGCATCACGGTCCATCTCTCCTACCCTTAAACCACCATTGTTAGCTCTTCCCTGAACTGTTTGCCTGGTTAATACTGTTCTAGGACCACGTGCTCTGTAATTAATTTTATCTTTAACCATATGCTTCAATCTCATATAATAAGTGGGTCCTATGTAAATTTCGGTTTCCAATTGTTCACCCGTCATACCATTATACATAATTTCATTTCCGGTTGAATTAAAACCTTGCTTTGTTAACAAATCTCCAAATAATTTATCTTTTGGACCTTTATTTAGAAATGCGGTAGAATCGCCAAAACCACCATACAAACAACAAGCTTTCCCTACCAAAGACTCTACAAGATGACCAATAGTCATTCTACTGGGGAACGCATGTGGGTTCACAATTATATCTGGTCGAATTCCATCAGCAGTAGTTGGCATATCAGCTTCTTCTAATACAATACCTATAGTACCTTTCTGACCTGCTCTTGAAGCAAACTTATCTCCGATTGCTGGAATTCTGTCATGACGTATTCTTACTTTAGCTAATCTTCCACCTTCCTCATCTCGTGTCATAAATGATTTATCTATATATCCAATAGCCCCTTTCTTTGGAGCAATAGACTCATCGATATAAGATTCTGTGCTACTCACACTATTCGATGCCATTCCTATTAAAATACTTTTTTCATTAATAATTGTATTTTCTTTAATTAAACCGGACTTTGGTTCTAAATGACTATAATCATATCCCGGTTTTTTTCCTACCACATTGAAATTATTAACATCCATAAAATTTTTATCAATACTAATATTACCAACTTTAGTTGATTCTTCTTTTGCTTCATATGTTGACATATATGTAGTCCTAAATAAACCCCTATCTAAAGCATTTTTATTAATAATAACCGCATCTTCTACATTATAACCAGAATAGCACATTACGGCAACAATAGCATTAATACCGTATGGATGTTGTTCTCTTGTTGTGTAATTTAAATATCTACTTTTAACCAAAGGAACTTGCCCATAATTTAAAAAGTAAGATGTTTTGTCCATTCTATTTTTAAAATTAGTATGAAATACAGATACAGCTTGCTTACTTTGACCACATGAAAATAAATCTCTTGGATATGGATTGGTACTAGGGAAAATAACTTGATTTGCCAGTACACTTAAAATAGCCGATGGATGAATTTCTTTATGAGTAATATTGTTTTCGATATAAGTATTTTGATCTTGAGTGTATTTTGCAAGTTTTACCCCTTCCATTTCTTGCGTATCCAAATATTCAATTATAGCTTCGTTTTCTTTTAAATCTTGATCTTTACTATATAATTCAGTTTTGGAATAGATTTTGTCACTGTAAATATCTATGTCTTCTTTCTTTTTTGAAATACCTGTTATTGCTCCTTTCCACGTTAATTTATCAGTTGCTATTAAATCCATTACCTTATCTTTTTGATAACTCAAAGTATCTCCATCAACATGAAATACAGGATGCGATGGACGTCCAGCTCCAGTCAAAATAATAAGTTCTTTCATTTCAATATTCCATCGAATACTAATAAAAGGACTAAACATACCATTTCTACGAGCAATTTTTAAAAAGTTATATAATTTAACCACATCCGATGTAACACCTATCCAAGCACCATTTACAAAAACCTTAGTGGCTTTTGATATAAATTTAATAGAACATTCTTCTAATAAGGAAACACCAACTGTTCGTAAAAATTTTATAAATGGATAACCAGAAAGTTCCGGACTGATTCTGGTAAAGATAGACATATGTTTATGAAATCCAATATTACCACCGTCTGGCGTATGAATAGGACATAAAATTCCCCATTGAGTGCTATTTAATAAACGTGGTCCAACTACCTTAGCCCCATCTGCTGCTATATGAATATTTGTTTTTCTAAGTTGTGCCAAGAAACTCCAATATGATAACCTACTTAAATCTTGGAGTAAACCAGGTCTTTTCGTATGTGCTGCTGATCCCCAATCTCCTTTGAATGCTTTTCTAAAACC
>Ga0114922_10004991_pt1 | contig 12269 bp, 5 predicted proteins | sample AartaG_FD_100975 | JGI IMG/M metagenome (GOLD analysis project Ga0114922, IMG submission 100975) | Deep subsurface microbial communities from Aarhus Bay to uncover new lineages of life (NeLLi) - Aarhus_00045 metaG | ecosystem: Environmental > Aquatic > Marine > Oceanic > Sediment | place: Aarhus...
CGAGTTCGAGGATCTCTGTCCCAGCGGTGATGCCGGCCTGTTCTGCGGGCGAGCCCTTGGCCACCTCCTTGGCGTAGACCGCGCCGTTCTTCTGCTCGACCGTCAGGCCAAGGTATGGCGCCGCCCGGGCCGGACGTGGGATGGAGCCCGGCCGCTTGCCAAGCTTGGCCTTCAGCGTGCGCGGTTTCCCCTGCCGGACGACCTCCACCTCCACCTGGTCGCCGACCTTCCGGTTGCCTACCGCTTCCATCAGGTCGGACATGGTCTTGATCGCCTGTCCCTCGATCGCCGCGATGGTGTCCCCGTTCTTCAGCCCTGCCTTGGCCGCGGGAGACCCACCGGATACCCGCGTGACCACCACCCCACCGGGTCTCTGCTGGGTCTGAACACCCAGATACGGAATCGGGGGGATGCGCTGCTTGAGCACCCACTGCTTCCATTCGCGCTCGACAGACTCGATGGGCTTGCCAAAGACGACTTCAAACGACTCCAGTGCGGACCTGTCGCTCGCGTAGTTCGCCTTGTCGGTGTACTCATCGTAAAACTTCTTCAGCAGGCCTTTCTCGTACATATAGAACAGCATGTAACGCGATTGTGCGTATGCCAGGCGTGCCGATCTCATGAACGTCACCTGGTTCATCTTCATCAGTGTCTTCCACGGGAGCGTGCGCCCGCTTCGCGCCGCAGCCTGCACGATCGCCACCCGGTAGCTGTGCCGGGGCACGACGCCGCCGTTGCGGTCGGACGCCTCGAACAGGGTCGCCAATCCCTCCAACAGCCAGATCGGGTGGCGCTGCTGCCGCGCCAGCATGTCGGCGGCGTGGAGCGCATGGGTGAATTCATGAACCACGACGCTCGTCTTCATCAGCTTGAGGGTGGGGATGTCGCCGCAAAGGAGGGTGTTGGAGCCGGCGCTGAAGACCCCTCCGGCGCGGCCGCGGAACACCTTGCGCGAGTCCGCCGCCGTGAGCAACACGATGTACAGCGGCCGCGTCGGCTTGTTCTGAAACAGGTGCTGCCACTGGTGCTCCGCGTATTCCTCCAGGCCCTTTCGCACGACAGCGAACTCCTGGTCGGTCTTGGTGTGCAGGTACACGAAGTTCCGCTCGCGGTCGAAGACGACCCTGTAGCGTTTGGCGTCCACCCCGCGCCGCTTGAGGCTCTGGGTGATCCGGGTCACGGCCTTGTCCGTGGACTTGCGGACGTACTCGGCCCTCCTCCGGAAGATCTCCTTGTAGCCCGCTTCGTCCCGGATGTTGTCGATGTCCTTGTCCGTCTCCATGTGCGCGAAGTTGACGTAGCCCGCCTCGACCGACCTCTTGAGGTACTCCACCGCCTTGGCCTTGTCCTTCAACAGCGAGTAAGCGCAGGCGGTGTTGTACAGCGCGATCATATGCTCCGGGTCCGATTTGAGGATCTTCTGGTATTCCGCGATGGACTTCTTGTACTCTTTCTTCTTGAAGTATGACATGGCGCGCAGGTGCAGCGCCCGGACCTGCGTCGGGCTCAGCTTTCGCGGTCTTTTCGGAGGAGGTGGCGCTTTCTTCTCGCTCGTGTGCTTCACCTGCGCGGCCGGCACCGTGCGAACTTCACCCTCGACCTTGAGTGCAAGCTCCTTCGCATTCTCCCCGACGATCTGGCCTTCCAGCTTTGAACCGTCCTTGAGTTCCACCAAGTAGATCGCGCGGGTGTGGCGCTTGATATCCGCCCGAGGAACAGTCAGCTCGCCGTAGCGCGTCCTGATCCTGACCTGCTCCTTCGTCTCTTCGAGAATCCGGCCCTTGATCGTCTCGCCGGACTTCGTTTGGATCGTATCGCCGCAAACAGAGGCGCTGCAAACCAGCGCCAAGAGCACAAACAGGCAAGTCTTCGTCATATCCAAAATCCCCTTCAGGATTGATTCTCCGAGGCCGTGTACTTGGATTATACGCGAGAATGGCAATTGTGAAAGGAAGATACCTGGGGGCGGGAATGTGCTGCGCTCTACCGCCGGACCGAGTACGAACGCGCGGCATCGATGCTGTAGCGCCCGCATCACCCGGAACGCAGCTTTCATCCAAACTGCGGTTTACACTTTTCGTAACACTTCAGCCAAGTGAAAAGACGGTGTGCCCTGAAAGGGCAACATTCGACAGCCCAGGGCAACGCCCTGGGAACCCGTCATGAATCGAACCCAAGCCCTGTAAGGGCGAAATCGAGACGTGACGCCCCTTCAGGGCTCCATGGTAATTTGCCCCTGATTCCTGGGGCGTTGCCCCAGGCTGTCGAATTGCGCCCCTTCGGGGCTCGGCCGGAAGTCAACGGAAAAGCGCCTTTTCACTTGGCTGAAGTGTTACTAGTATTCTAGAAAAGTGTAAATCCCACCTGTGTTTCGAGCGCGGGCAACCAACGAATTCAAGGGCTGACCAGGTGTTCATTCTTGGGCTGGCGGCCAACGGCGCGTGCTCAGCCTTCGACGCCCGGCCCCCTGGTTCCTCCGGGCGCTGCGGAGGGCCTCCCACCGTTCTGGGCCCCGCGTGCGCCGAAAAATCTCTCGCAACTCGAAGCACGCTGCCATATACTTCGGCGGGGACTAACCTGACCATGGGGGAACGGTGAAACAGGTCAATCTCTTCACGGACTTCGGCACGGTGACTTCGCCCGGCGGCGAGAACGACATGAGCCGCCCATACCTGCAAGTCATGCTGCGCTGGGTGCCGGTCGCCATGCAGTATTTCAATGAGTGGCCGGACCGCACGAACTGCGGCCACTTCTTCGGCGGCGTGTTGTGGTACGGCCAGGAAACCGCCATGCCGATCATGACCCTGGCCCTGACGGCCATCTCGCCCGAGTTCGACGAAGACGCGGCGGGCATCTCGGCGGCGGAGCTTCGGAGGATCGCGCTGAAAGGGCTGCGCTACCTGTGCTTCACCCACGACACCGGCCCCGCGAACTGCGTCCGGCCAAAGGAGAGCTGGGGCCGGCCCGAGCCCGCCGGAACGAAATGGGGCGAGCGGGGCGCGGGCTTCTTCCGCGAGAGCCAATGCGGCCGGACGATCGCCGCGCTGGCGGTGACCGCCTCGCTGATCCACGACCTGCTGGGCGACCGGGAGCGCGAGATGCTCGCCAACATCGCCGCCGATTACCTGGAGCGGTTCGGCGAGATGGACCCAAGATCGGGCGTCTATTTCGACACGCAGATGGAAGAGAACGGATGGACCGCGCTCGGGCTGGTCGCGTCGATGGTCCTGCTCCCGAGACATCCGAAGCTGCGACAGTTCTGGGAGCAGGCGAAGCTGTGGATGTTCCGCACGGCAACGATGCCCCGAGACGCCTGGGACCAGTCCAAGTTCGCCGACGGCAAAACCGTGGCGGAGCTCTGCCAGCGCCACTACACGATGCTCCCGGACGGGACCGCCGAGAACCACGGGTTCGTCCACCCGTCGTACATCGGGAGCGGCATCACCTTGGCCGCCTACGCGGCGAATCTGCTGAAGCTCTTCGGCCAGTCCCTGCCGCCGCATCTCTTCTGGCACCGGCGCCACATTTATGAAGTGATGAAACCCTGGTGCGACAACACCGGCGCCCCGCATTGCGTGCAGGGAATGGACTGGCCCTACTTCTCCTATCCGGCGCACTGCTTCCTGCACGCGGCGGCCAACCTGTACCTGTACGACGCCGATGCCGCACTCCTCGAACGCCGCGCTCTGGAAACGGTGGAACGCTCTGCCGTCGCACACGGCGGCCGAATGGTGCCGGCGGATACGGCCAACTTCTGCCACGGCCAGCAGGACCCCGCGCTGATGAGGGAGCGGATGATCGCCTCGATAGCGCTCGCTTACCTCGCACATCGCCTGATGGGCGCCGGTGAGACCCCGCCGGAAGCCGCGGACTTCGAGAACCGCGTCAGCGGCGTGTACGCCTATCCACACGGCGGCGCCCTCGTCCATCGCCACGTGCTCGGCGCCACCAGCCTGGCCTGGCGCAACCGGACCATGGTGCTGCCGTGTACCCGCGAAGGGATGAAGCTGATCGGGCCGGCGGCCGGCTCGATGCTGGGGACGCTCGAGATCAGGGGCCGGTCCGAGAACACCCGCCCGGTCGCGCTCAAGATCCGCGAAGAAATAGACCGCGTCTGTGTGCTGCTGATACAGGACCTGGCCGAGCGCAGCGTGAGGCGCCAGGTGTTTCTGGTGTCACTGCCGAACGGGAAGTGCCTCATCGCCGAGCGGCTCATCGCCCTGAAAATGGTCACCGTGATCCGGATCGACCAGGGCGTGCTCAGCATCATCAACGACGGTTATTTCGGCGACCGCGACGACCGGCGCGGGCAGCGGCACATCTTCTGGAAGGGCGGCGACCGCGTCTTCAGCGGCTACCCGCTCAGGTCGAGACGGGACGACGTAACCGTTGACCTCACCGGAACGACCTGGGTCAACATCGACGACCGCTGCGGAATGGTGTTTCGGGGCACCGGACGTACGCACTACGACAACCGCCACTACTTCGAGGTCTGGCACGCAACCGAGGACGAACTCGTGCTGAGCAGAACGGAAAGCGCTCGGGAATTCCACACGGGCGAACAGATCGCCGGGCTGGCGACGCTGTGGTGCCCCGGGCAATTGCACCAGCAGACCGCCGGCCAGCAGTTCTTCGTGGGACGCACGCCGAGAGACGTGTTCGCCGCCGAGTTCGACGGGTTCCTGTGTGCCTGCAACTTCGACGAAGAGGGCGTGGCGTTCTCTCCCGCCACCGCGTTTGCCTCGGGCCGGGAGCGGTCGGTGTCCAGGGGACGAGCGGCCGCGATCAGCGCCGAAATGAACAAGCCCTTGCGCCTCGCCGGGCACGAGCCGAAGATCGTGCGCTCGCAGTAATGCCCTGGTGAGATCTCAGGCCTCCATATGGGGGTCCAGTCGCGATGCGCCTCGGCGGCCGGACCGAGGCCCCACGGGCAACGGAGCGGCCCGGTTGCCCGGTTCCGCCAGTTTGCCCAATCCCCGCGCGCGAGCCGAAAATCGCCAGGTTCCTGTAGCGCCCTGATCCCAGATTAATCGGCTCTGGGACGGCCGCCCGTTTCTTGGCTTTCTCCTGGCGGGCTTGCGGCCATGCCGCTGTCACACCTAGAATTAAGATAGCGACGTTGCCCAATGGATGGACCGCATGCACAAGCGCTCACTTGTACGATGGGTCGCACGGCTCACATGCCTGTTGATGTTGCTCTGTGTTCTGGGCTTTGCTGGCTACTTGGTTCTCGTGCTGCCGTTGTACGGCCTTCCCTCTTCGTGCCGCGTCCTTTCCGGTTTTGGTTTCGACGAGTCCTTCACCATTGAAAGAACGACCCCGGATGGCGCGCGGTACACCGTGAACAACAGCAGCGCCTCGTTTCGCCTCGACGTGGTGCCCCCCGACCGGCATTGCACCAAGCTGTTCAGCGATTACGCGTCGGCTCTCAGGTACTGCCGCGAGAACGAGCTGCCTGCGATTCCGTCGGTGCATCTCGTCCACGGTAAGTGCAAGCAACTGGACGATGACCTGTGCGCCACTTTGGAGCTGGCTGTCGAGAAGGGGTTGCCCGGCGACGAGCGCCTGGGGAAACGTGCTGCTCTCGTACGGCTTCTGAGTCACTTGCTGAAGGCGCTCGAAGAGGTCTCAGAAGGGCACAGAGCGGCCATCGAGGCTGCCGCAGTCCATGTCGGGACAGCGCTCAGCCTCGGGGGCCAAGAGCCGCAACTCCCGCCGAGGCTGGCCGCAATGGTGCATACGACGAAAAAGGAGCACCTCGACCAGCGGACGGCGCAACCCCTTGGCTTCTGGACGCGGAGCGAAGAACTCCGCAATCTGTATTTGCAGGACCGGTACCTGGCGCGAGGCATAAGGCTCTACGACAGAAGCCCCGTTTGCATAGCCTTGGCTTCGGCGGTCGCGGCAGACCCCGAGCTTTCGGAGGCGTTCCGGCGGGTCCGCGAGTTCCACGCCAAGCTCACGAATCCGCCGGTATATGTGGATCCGGACCTGTGGCCCGCGCCGCCCGCTCCGTGCGTGTCGTTCAGCGACTTCGCCGAGCTAATTCCCGATGGGGGCAGAATGCTCGACCTCCTTCTTCCAGAGGCTGTCCGGAAGATACAGGCTGGTTTACGGAAGAAGTTCGACTCTCAGGCAGGGTTCGCTCTTGTCTCGTATGCGGAGAGCAAGGAATATGATCTCCTGTACAGCCTGTATGTGCGGGGCGGGTTCACCGGGCGTGAGCCGACCCTTGACCTCATCATCGAGGCAATCAGGCGCGGCCAACTTCCCCTCGAACCGAAGCCAAATTCCGGCTGGTATGACTACCAGTGGTATGCGCTCGAAACGCTTGTGGCCCCCGACCGGGCCGACGAGGCGCCGAAGCTCAAGTTGTCTGCTGCCTACAAGAAACGTCTGGAAAAAGCGTTCAGGACCTCGTTGGCCAAGTGCCGCGAGACGCACATCAAGCACCTGCGCCTGTTGACACTGGGTCACAAGGACCCAGCTCCCGAGATAGACGTTGGCCCGGAGTTCTCTGTCGAGCCGACCGCCACGGTATACCTTCGCCTCGCGCGCGCGTACCGGTTTCTGCGTAACGCCTTGCACGCTACTCTGGGCGAGGGGCCTCTCCGCAGCCTTCATCGGGCGGCCCAGGACGCCACTCCGGCCGCCGATGACATCGACACCGAGCTGCAGCGGATGGCGCTCCTGTGCTATGGCCTGTATGAACGGCTCTACCTGGAGATTGGGCGACCGACCCGGTACCTGACCGACGAGATGCCTCCGGACGATCTCGCTGCTGCGAAGGCAGAAGCTACACGGTGGCTTGCGTCCTTGGAAAGCGATCCGGAACTCCAGCGCGACACCCGTATCGTCGTGCCGGTCGTGTGCGATCCCGGCCGACGCCGCACTCGCTACTGGGGTACCGGTGGTCTCCGACTTGAGCGGGTCCGGTACGAATACGTGCACAAGCCGCAGGTTGAGGGCCCGGTCGAACCCGTCTATGTCCCCACCCATTACTACTTGCCAACTGATATCCCGCTCGAATTCGACTGGCCATCGGATCGCCCGCTTGCGCGGGAGGAGTACCGGCGCCTTTGCGACGGGCACGAGACCGAGGACTCGCTTCGAACTGCGCTGGGCGCCGCGAAGCCGAAATCGTCCAGCTCGTCTTTTCCGTGGAAGCCCCTTCTGTCTGCGGCGGTCGTAGCAGCCGCGGCCGCGGCTGCATACAAGTGCCGACGCGCTCTCGCCTCTATGAGCCCGCGTCGCCTGTTCTGGCGGCTGGTCACAACCACCGTCGCCCTCATATCGCTGTGGGCACTGGCTCTTTTCCTGTTCGAGGGCTACCGGACGAGGATAGCGGTCAAGTACTTGGCTCGCTTGAATCCCCAGCTTGGCATGTTCGTGGATACCTGGTGTTGGCAACGGCATTCGCCCGCCCACATCGGCGCTCTCGTCGATCTGCTGTCCGACCCGAACCCGCAGGTGCGCTACCTGGCCGCCCGGTTTCTCACGAACTCCTGGCCTTCTGGGGACGACGAGGAAGAGGCCCGCCTGCTCCCCCAACTGCCGGGACTGGAAAAGAGACTCCGTGCAGCCGCCGCCGACCACGTTCCGGACGTCGCCGCATCGGCGATGTGTGTGCTCGGGTGCTTCAGATCTTCCGAAACGACCGATTTCCTCCTCGACAAACTCGATGCGAATCAGCGTGTGGACCAGATCTGCACGGCCGCCCTGTGGGCGCTCGGAAAGGTGGCACACCCCAAAGCGCTCGACACCCTCTTGCACTTCACACACGATCCCAGGCGCTGGGTTCGGCGCGCCGCCGTGCGGGCAGCGGACAACTATGACGATGATAGGGTATGGAGGCGCTTCATCGAGATGATCAAATCCCAAGACGAGGAGATAAGTTCCGAGGCGTACCACGTGAGGTGGGAAATCCTCTCGGGCAGTCCCGACCATCCGTGGGCAGCCCGGTTCAACGCGGCGCTCTCGACCGCCGCGCAAGACCCGAAGTTCTCGCTCGATCACAGGATTCGCGTCGTTCACGAGATTCGTGACCGCGCACTGCAGACACAAGTGTACATGACAATACTGCAATCCTTGGACATCGATGTGCGCGACCCCGCAGATGCCGCGCGCTGGCTGCGGCACTTGGACAATGGGCCCGACACTGCAACCGCAAAGCTCGAGCAGGTATTGAAAAAAGCCAATCCCGAGACCGGTGAGGCAGGGACAACGCGTCATTAGGCCGTTTCGACTGGGCTGCCCGGATCAGCGCAAGTTTTACGGGCCCGGCCCTCGGCCGTCACACCCTGTCTGCCATTTGCGTTCCTTTGTTTCATACTGACACGGCGCTAGTGGTCGCTCTTCCCCGTGAAGCGGAAGCGCCCGATCTTGAGCGCTGGCACGACGGCCGACCCGAAACGCTCTCGGGTCGCGCCCACGGCCTCGACGTCGTCCAGCGCGGCCAGGATCGACTGGGTGAACCGCAGGTTCTTCACCGGTCGGGCGACCTCCCCGTCCACGATCTCGAACAGGCCGTAGCGCGTCATCCCCGTGATGGTCGCCGTGGAGCGCTCGGCCACGTTGGTGTAGTGGAAGTTCGAGACAAGCAGCCCGCGGCCGGTCGAGGCGATCATCTCATCCAGCGTCGCATTCCCCGGTGACACCAGGAGCGATGACGAGTGCGGGCCGGACGGATTCGGCGGGACGCCGCCGTGCCCGGTGGACGCGGCGCCGTCCTTTGCCGCCGTCTTCGTGTCGTACAGGACTCCCCTCATCACGCCGTCGGTGATCAGCTCGACGCGCCGCGTGGGCACGCCCTCACCGTCGAACGCGAACGGCGACCCGACGGGATCGCGAGCGTCGTCGACGATGCTGATCCGCTCATCGAAGACCTTCTCTCCGATCTTGCCCTGAAGGCAGCTCTGGCCCTGCTGCATGGCCAGCGCGCCGAAGCCGAGCCGGGCGAGGAACTGGATCATCGCCGCGACCGCGGCCGGCTCCAGCACCACCGTGTACTCGCCGGGCTCGATCTCACCGGCGTCGCGCGAACCGAGGCATTTCCTCAGCGCAAACTCCGCCCGTTCCACGGCGTCCATTTCGCTCAGCCGCGCGGCGGAGAGCCTGGCGCAGCCGGCGGCGGTGTCTGCCATCGCCACGATGTTCAGGCCCACGCTCGTCTTGCGGTCGAACTGGCACGTCCCGGCCGTGTTGGCGACCGCGATGCTGCGGGCGGCGGTGGACAGCGATCCGGACGCGATCGCGCCGCCCGCCTCAATGCGTCCGATGATCTCGCAGACGGCCCGGGCGCGCGTTTCCGGCGAGGCCCCGGCGGTCTCCTCGTCAAAGATCCCGCACGGCTCGGCCGTCGGGCTCGCGATGATGCCGGGGAACTCCGGGTCCTCGGCGGCCGACGCGGCGATCTCCGCGGCCCTCTTCGCCGCCGACGCGATACCCGCGTCGGTCAGCACGTCCGTGTGCACCACGCCCGTCCGCTTGCCGCGCACCGCGCGGAGCGAGAGCGTCTCTCCCTCGCGAGCCACGTTCTGATGGATGATGTCATTTGCGAAGCGCGTGAGCGCGCTCGAGCCGGAGAACAGCACCGCATCCGCCGCATCGCAGCCTGCCGCTGTCGCCGCCGAGAGCGCCTTCTCGAGAAGGTCCAGGGCCTCTTCCCGGTTCTTCATCGGACTACTCCAACCTGGACGTTGCGGAACCGCGCCGGGGCGACGCCGTGCCCGACGTGCGCCGACTGGCCCGGCTCGCCCTTCCCGCAGTTCGGCGTGCCGAAGAGCTTCCAGTGTTTCTCGCCGCAGACCGCGTCGCACGAGCCCCAGAACTCGGGCGTGATGCCCGTGTAGCTCGGGTTCTTGTAGAGCTGACCCAGCTTGCCGCCCTTGATTTCGCAGGCGACCTCGGTGCCGAACTGGAAGTTCACCCGCATGTCATCGATGGACCACGAACGGTTGGTCGCCAGGTACAGCCCGCCGTCCGTGTCGGCCAGCAGGTCGTCCAGCTCCCACCGGCCGGGCAGCAGGTTGATGTTGGTCATTCGGACCAGCGGGATGTTGTCCCAGCCGTCGGAGCGGGCGGCGCCGGCGGACGGCACGCCCAGCCGGGCCGCGCTCTCGCGGTCCGAGATGTACCCGACGAAGACGCCGTGCTCGATGATGGGCACGCGTCGGGCCGGCACGCCTTCGTCGTCCCACTTGAACGTGCCCAGCCCGGCGGGTACGGTTGCGTCGGCGACGACGTTCACGTGCTCGGAGCCGTAACGGAACCTGCCCAGCTTCTCCGTGGTGAGAAAGCTCGTCCCGGCGTAGGCGGCCTCGGTCCCGAACACGCGGTCTAGCTCAATCGGATGGCCGATGGACTCGTGCACCTGGAGCGCGAGTTGACCGCCCTCGATGATGATGTCGCGTCGGCCCGCGGGACACGTCGGCGCCGAGAGCAGCGCTTCCGCTTCCTCCGCAACGCGTGGGGCCTCGCGCTCCAGGCCCAGCGTCGTGAAGTATTCGAATCCGGCGGTCGCGAAGTTGCCGCGGAACGAGTTCGGATAGCTGCGCACCTGGCTCTCGCCGTCCCGCACGGCGGTTGCGGCGATGCCGCCGCCGCACTCGTAGATGGTCTGGTCGTACCGCGAGCCTTCGGAGTTGGCGAAGAGCGTCTGCTTGCGCAGCACGGCCAGGAACGCCTGCGTGATCTTGACCTTCGGCCGGCCCTGCATGGCGCGTTCGGCGCGCATCAGGAGGCCGATCTTCTCCTCGACCGGCACGGCGAGCGGGTCGACCTCGTGCGGCGTCGTGTACGTGCCGTCCACTTTGGGTGCGGGCGCCAGCTCAACCGGTTCCTTAGCCGCGGTCGCGCTGGCCCTGGCGATGTCCACGGCCTGTCGTGCGGCGCGCTCGGCGCCGCCGGGAGTCAGGTCCTGCAGGGCGGCGAACCCCCACGCGCCGTTCGCGATGGTACGGACGCCCAGCCCTTCGGTGGTCGAGTGCAGCGCGGCCACCGGCGCGCCGTTCTTCACCTCGTAGCTTTCCTTCGCCAGCGAAACGACGCGTGCCTCGGTGTGCGACGCGCCGGCCGACCGCGCGACATCCAGCGCGTGATCCAATAGCTCTTTCATGGTCCGCTCTGCTCCCGAAGAGACGGTTTCACCGGTGGTACGTCAGTCTGGGGAAGCGGGTTCGAGGCGGCTGTCAACTCTCCGTCTCGCGGCCGAACCTGGCCCAAATGGCTGACCCGCGCTCGGATTCGTCCAACTTGGCATTGAGGAATTCGGTCAGCGTGGCAAATTCCTCCCGGCGCCTCTCGAATTCGGCCAGCAGTTCCTCTTGAGCCTTGTGCTTCATCTCCACGCAGTCAAAGGCTTTAGTCTTCGTCTTCATATCCCACCTCCAGCGGGCTGCGAATGTCCACGGGCCGGTATCCCTTGAGGACGTTCACGCAATCATATTACCACCGCCGCGCAGCGAAGTCAATCCGGCGGCAACGGACCTTTGGGAGCGTTCTTTTGGCCCCACGGGCGCGCTGTTGCACTCTCCTTCTTTCCTTTTGTGTCTCAAGGCTCTTGCGGTTATGATATCCGCACACTGGGAAGCCGGAGGCGGGAAGAATGCTCAAGATACTACCGCTGGCAGAAGCGGGATCGGCCATCGCGGCCGTGCGAGCGCGGCTGGACGTGTTCGAGAAGGAGTCGTCGGCGCGGTCTGCCACGCTCACCCGGAAGGTGTTCGGGCAGGCGCTCTCGCCCGCTCAGGTGGTCGAGCGCATCGTGAACGACGTGCGCCGGCGCGGCGACGACGCGGTGGCGGAGTATACGCTCAGGCTCGACGGTGCGATCCTCACACCGGATATGTTTCGCGTGGAGCCGGCGCTGCTCCTGAAGGCGGAGAAACACGCTGCCGCCCCGTTCCTTGCTGCGGTTCGGTTCGCCGCGGCCAACGTGCGCGAATACCAGGAGAGCCTGCTGATCTCCAGCCCGAAGGAGATCGCCAAGCTCGGGCGCAGATTGTGGCGGAAGTACTCGCCCGTTCGTTCGACGGCGTGTTACGTACCGGGCGGGCTGGCGCCGTATTCGTCGACGGTGATCATGTCGGTGGTGCCGGCGCAGATGGCCGGGGTGCCGCGGGTGGCGGTGGCGTCGCCGCCGCGAAAGGGCGGGGACATCGATCCGCTGGTGCTGGCGACTTGCAGCCTGCTGGGCGTGCAGGAGGTCTACCGCCTTGGCGGCGCACAGGCGATCGCCGCGCTGGCGTTCGGCACGCAGACCATCCCGA
>Ga0114922_10004992_pt1 | contig 12268 bp, 9 predicted proteins | sample AartaG_FD_100975 | JGI IMG/M metagenome (GOLD analysis project Ga0114922, IMG submission 100975) | Deep subsurface microbial communities from Aarhus Bay to uncover new lineages of life (NeLLi) - Aarhus_00045 metaG | ecosystem: Environmental > Aquatic > Marine > Oceanic > Sediment | place: Aarhus...
GCGACCTTGAAGGGGATCTCAGGGGATTTGGCGGCCGACTATTCGGCCAGCAACAAAGCCAAGGTGGCCCTGGTCTCCACTACGACCGACTCGCCCAACCAGAACGCCTGGTTGGATGCGATCATTCGAGAGTACGAATCCAAGATGGGCTCCGAATACGGCCACCTCGACCTGATGCGGGCGCGGGATGAGATTGTATTTGCCGGCAACGACCAGGGTACCGCTGATGAGAAGATCAAAGCCCTGTTGAGCGCCAATCCCGAGATCAAAGGAATCGTCGCCCTGTCCTCCAACACCGTGCCGGCGGTTTCCTCCGCCCGTGACCAGCTGGGCATCACAGAGGACATCAAGATCGTCGGCATCAGTGTTCCGGAATCTTCCCGGTCCGACATGGAGGCCGACAAGATGTCCGCCGTCGTTCTTTGGCAGCCCTTCGACCTGGGCTACGTCACGTTGCAACTCACCGTGGATGTCCTGGAAGGAAACGTGCCCAGCGGTAATCGCTACGTTTCTCCACTGGGCGGTACGCTCCAGACCGTGAGCTTCGTTGACGGCTCCGTGGTCGACTATCCGGACGGCCACAAGATCCTGGCCAACAACGAAGTGATTCTGGGCCCGCCGATCGTATGGAACCTCTCGAATATCGATTACTTCCGCGGCTATCCGACTGACGATCACGGTATGGCTAACTTCCTGAAGTAGTAGGAAGAGTCACTTAGTGAAAACTCACATCCAGCCGGGGATACCCGGCTGGATGTTTTTTTATAAAATCTGAAGTTGTACGTTTCCCTGAACTGCAGCTATAATAGTTCAAACTGACAACGAAGCGGCATTTTATGGACAATAAAAACGTTCTTGAAATCGAGGGGGTCGACAAACACTTCCCCGGTGTACAGGCTTTAGACGACGTCAGCATAGATCTGCGTCATGGGGAAATCCACGCCGTCTGCGGGGAAAACGGCGCCGGCAAGTCGACACTCATGAAGATCATTTGCGGGGTCTACCAGCCGGACCGCGGCACCATGATGCTCAACGGGGAGCCGCTGGTGGTTTCCAACCCGAATGACGCCTACTCCCGCGGCATTGCCATTATCTATCAGGAGAGCAGCCTTTTCCCCGATCTTACCGTGCTGGAAAACATCTTTATGGGCCATGAGATCCGAAAATCTGTTCTTCCCTTTCTTAAAGTGCTCAAGATCATCGACTACCCCGCGATGCGCAAACAAGCAGGTGCGGTATTCGAGCGTCTCGGCATGGACATCGATCTGGACGCCGTGGTCTCGACGCTCGGGGTTGCCACCAAGCAGATGGTGGAGATCGCCAAGGCACTGACCTTCGAGTCGCAGATCCTGATCCTGGACGAGCCGACGGCGGCGCTGACCAGCAACGAAGTGGACACCCTGTTCGAAACCATCCGAAAGCTCCGGGACGAGGGCCGGTCGATGCTGTACATCAGTCACCGGCTGGACGAGGTGTTCCTGATCGCCGATCGGGTCACGGTCTATCGCGACGGTCAATACATCAGTACGGCGGATGTAAAGGATGTGACCAAAGACCGGCTGGTGTCCTGGATGGTCGGGCGAACCCTCACGAATCTCTACCCCAAGGAGAATGTGGATATTGGTGAGGTCGTATTCGAGGTGCGGGACATTTCTCAGGAGGATCTGCTGAAGAACGTCAGTTTCAGCCTGAGGAAGGGGGAAATCCTCGGCATCTCCGGACTGGCTGGTGCGGGACGAACGGAGCTGGCTCAAGCGATCTGCGGGCTCACGAAGCCGGACAAGGGAGAGATTTTCCTGAACGGCAAAAGAACCAGGATTTCCGACTATCGACGCACGTTGGAGCAGGGAATAGCCTACATCACCGAGGATCGCCAAACCTACGGTCTGATTCTGCCGATGACCCTCAAAGTCAATATCACCCATAGTGTGCTGCGGCAGATTACCAATTCCCTCGGGATCGTGGACCGGGGAAAGGAAACGGAGATCACCGACAGATTCGTGAAACAACTGGATGTCAGGGCGCCCAACGGTGAGTTCATCGTAAACAACCTCTCGGGCGGCAATCAGCAAAAGGTCTCGGTGGCCAAGTCACTGGCCGTCGAACCGCAGATTCTCATCCTGGACGAACCGACCCGCGGCGTGGATGTCGGTGCCAAGAGTGAAATCCACAGGATCATCAGTGATTTGGCTAAAGCGGGCAAATCGATAATTCTCATCTCCAGCGACCTTCCCGAGATCCTCGGGATGTGCGATCGCGTACTGGTCATGAAAAATGGCCGGATTGCCGGGGAGCTCAGCCGGCAGGAGCTCTCGCAGGAAAGAATCCTCGGCATGGCTCTCTAGCAGGTGGACCGATGAAAAGAAGAAGATCAATCACACGGGAAGCGACGCTCGCTCTCATCCTTCTCATAATCCTAGTATTTCTCTCATTGACGACCAGCTTCTTTTCGCAAAGCGGACTGTACAGCTTCATGCTGGACGTGAGCCCGACGATCGTCGCCGCCATTGCCCTGGGCATGGTGATTTTCACGGGGAACATCGACATCTCCGCCGGGACGATCAGCGGCTTTGTGGCCTATACAGCCGGGGCCCTTGTGAAGGCGGGCGTCCCGATGATCGTCTTTGTACCGGCGGCGATCACCGTGGGCACGCTGCTGGCGGGACTCAACGGCTTCATCACCGTCAAGTTCAAAGTCCCCTCGATCGTCGTGACCCTGGCGATGAACATGGTTCATATCGGCTTTTACGCCACCTTCCTTCCTCAGTCGGGCTGGATCGAAAACCTGGGACCCCGCTTTACGTGGTTCGGGCGCGGCCGAATATTCGACCTCATCCCCTACACCTTCGTCGTGGCGATTGTCGTTGCCGTTATCGCCATGCTGGTCATGAGATACTCCCGCTTCGGCAAGGAACTGTACGCGGTTGGGGGAAACAGGCAGTCGGCGATCTACAGCGGTATCAATCCGGATGCCACCGTCATGAAGGTGTTCCTGGTCGAAGGTTTCCTGATTGGGATTTCCGCCCTGCTACGAGCCATGACCCGCAATGAGGTGATGCCCTCGGTGTTTGTGGGCCGGGAGCTGTTCTTCATCTCCGCGGCACTGGTGGGCGGGATCAGCATCTTCGGCGGCAGCGGTAAAATTATAGGAGCAGTCATGGGAGCGGCCCTCGTGTATCTGCTCAGCATCGCCATGATCTACTATGGATTCCAGGACTACTACCAGTTTGCACTTCAGGGGATCATCATCCTCATCGCGGTGTTCATCACCGTGGCTGACTTCAGCAAGATTCGAAAACGATTCGGCCGGCGGACGAGGCTGGAGGTGGCGGAAAATGAGTAATACTGGAACAAAGAGAAGCTTGAGCCTTTCCACGGTGTTTACGCATCAAACCATTCTCCTCCTGGTGCTGGTTGCGCTGGTGCTCGTGTTCGGAATCATCGAACCTGTTTTTTTCAAGCTGGGAGTATTGTTCGACGTATTCTCGATCATCGGTGAGATCGGCATCATGGCGATGGCCATGACCTACGTGATTTCCACTGCCGGAGTCGATCTGGGGGTCGGGTACATCCTGCAGATGAGCGCGATCGTCTTCGGAGTAACCTGGGAGGCAAGCGGCAACCTCGCATTGGCGATCGCCGCCGCCCTTCTGATGGGCTTGGCCGGGGGCTTGTTCAACGGATTGATCATCTCCCGCACCCGGATCCCACCGCTGGTCACGACTCTGGCAACCATGTACCTCTACCGGGGGATCTCCATGATCATCGCGGGGACCAAGACCTTCGCCGGATTTCCCGACGCGTTCCACAAGATATCCACGACCGAGATCTTCGGCTTTCTGCCGATCCAGGCCGTGTACCTGATCGTCTTGTTCCTCGTCATGGACTATTTCTACGAGCGCGGCTCCCTGGGCCGGAATCTCAAAGGGATGGGCTTCAACGAGAACGCCGTGATTTTCTCAGGGGTGAACACCCGCCGCATCAAGTTGGGGATCTACACGCTGCTCGGTTTCTTGTGCGGCGTGGCCGCGCTGATCTACCTGGGTAGGCTGTCCGCCGCCAAGACCAGCATGGGCGACTACATGAACTTCGAGGTTATTACCGCGGTGCTCCTGGGCGGAACCTCGATCATGGGCGGGGTGGGGAGCATGCGCGGCACCTTGATCGGTGTACTGATCATCGGCGTGCTCAAGAAGGGATTCACGCTGCTCAACTTCAGTGGAAATATCTACAACTTCACTCTGGGGATCATTCTCATCCTGTCGCTGATCATCTTTGCGCTTGAAGAGGAGCGGAAAAAGGCTGTGGAAAGCGAAGTCGCCGCAACTTAGCGGATCGGCTCCAATCTGCAATCGATACATTCGAAAATCCACGGGAGGTCTATCATGACATCCAGAGAACGGGTTCTCCGCGCATTTCACCGGGAAGCCGGATTGCCCGATCGCGTGCCCTTCCAATTCGATATGTGCAGGACCCTCATCGATCACTTTTCAGGCAAGCTCGGTGTCGATCCGGGCTACGTCTGGTCCTACTATGAAGACCTCTCCTACCGCATTTCGGCGAACCAGTTGCGAACCACGATGGGAAGCGACGTGGTCGTTGTCGGGGGCGGGGTGGATCCGGTTTTTTCGCCGCAGCAGGTAGCGGAGAACGTCACGACAAATGAGTTCGGCATGCACATGAAGCCGACCGAGCTGTACGTGGAGGTCGTAAAGCCGCCGCTGGAAGAGGTGGCCGGTGTGGATGATATAGCGGCCTACGTGTTCCCCGATCCCCATGCACCCGGTCGCTTCGAAGCGGCCAGGCGGGAGGTGGAGCACTTCGGCAAGGAATACTTCGTGATCGGGGATGTGGAAATATCCATCTTCGAATTGGCCTGGCATTTGACCGGTATGGAGACCTACCTGCTCGGTATGGCCGGGGAGGAACCGTGGGTTGAAGCGCTGAACGACCGAGTCGAGCAGTGGTCCATGGGGCTTGCCGGGGAGCTTGCCGCGTTGGGCGTGGACGCCATCTGGTTCGGGGAGGATCTGGGAACCCAGACCTCCACGCTCATCTCCCCGGAGATGTGGAGGCGGATGTTTCGACCGCGCTACGAACGGATGATCGCGGCGCTGCGTGAAAAGCACCCGGAACTGATCATCATCATGCATTCCGACGGCGCCGTGGCGCCGCTGCTCGAGGATTTCATCGAGATGAGCATCGATGTGTACAATCCGGTGCAGCCGAACGTGCCGGGATCGGATCCGCGGGAGTTGAAGGACAGCTACGGCGACCGGCTTTGCTTCTTCGGCGGGATCGACCAGCAGGACCTGCTACCCTCCGGAGACGAGAAGGCCATCCGAGAAGAGATGGCCCGCAGAGCGCAGATCCTAGGAGACGGCGGTGGCTACCTGATGGCACCGGCGCACATCGTTCAGGCTGACGTGGCGCCGCAGACCGTCGAGATCATGTGTGCTGCGGCGGCTGTCAGCGGATAGGAGGGACCATGAAGCGCGTTGCCTTCATCATGAAATTGAAACCCGGTATGAAGGACGAGTACAAGAAGCGACATGCGGAGATCTGGCCCGAGCTGGTCGAGCTGCTGCGCTCTTCCGGTGTCAGCGATTACTCCATCTTCCTGGACGAACGGACGAACACACTGTTCGCCTTTCAGAAGGTATCGGGGGAGGGCGGCTCTCAGGACCTGGGATCGGAGCCGATCGTGCAGAAATGGTGGGCCTACATGGCCGACATCATGGAAACCAATCCGGACAACTCCCCGGTGATGCAGATCGCCGATGAACTGTGGCACATGGACTAAGCGGGTGCGAAGGGATGAGCATGTCCCTACAGTTCCTCCCGTCTCCTTCCAGGGGCGGGTTCCTTGAGCACGCACAAGGATCCGGAGCGCAATCATAGCAGAGCCCGATGGGATCTTGTTCCGAAAGCAGAGGCCACGCGGTGTAATGTCCCCGATCACCGCGAAAACTAAGGATTCTGAGCGCTTCCCCGGCCAGCACCAGTTTTAATCGTTTCTGTCACTTCCCGTCTCGGATTCCGGACCGGGGGCGTTGAGATCGTAACGCGGCTTCAGCGTAACCGGTGATACTGCGATCGCCTCACCAGGTAATAGTCTCCCACCTGCTCTTGAAGCATGAACTTGCTGAAATCGATCATTCAAACCTTCCCATTCTCAGGAATGGTAATATAGGTCCCAGCCCAGGTAGGTGTCTACCGCCTCCTCGATCACATCCGCAAATTGAGAGCGCACCATGGCCACGTGATGCTCGAAGCCGTTTTTGCACATGAATTTCATCAGCTGCTGCAGGTTAGGCACCCGGCAGACCCCGATGCCGCCGGCCATACCGTACGGATCGTCGGTAAACTCTCCCTCTCCCAGGTAGGCCCGCACCTGCCCTGCGGTGTCGTCGGTATCCATGCGGAAATAGGTCATCGATCCGGCCGCAATCTTGCCCTTTATCGCTCCGAAGGAACGGTCGTAGCCTACGGAAGCCCCAAGGATATCGAGATTGGAGATCTCGATGGGATTAACTATGAAGCCCTTCGGGTAGTTGCTGCAGTGGGTGACCACGCACATCTCCCGATCCTCCCCGAAGTTGTTGTTCCAGTCCGTCAGAGCCGAAGGATTGCCCGAAGCCAGGCTCAGGGTATACATGGAGACCGCCCCGGCAATGTCCACCTCGCAGGCCGAGGGGATCAGCCGTTCCCCCAACATGCTCATGGCCGTACAGGCGGCGCAGCCGTAGTTCTCCTGGATCGATGTCCAGCACTGCACGGCACAGGCGTTGATGTTGTTTTCCTCAATCCAGCGATCCAGGGCTACGCAGAACTTGGCGTTGCGCAGGACATTCTCATCGGGAATCTCACCGGGAATGGAGCCGTACTCCCTCATCTCGCTCACCTTGTCCTTCACAGGTTTTTCGTCGTCTTTGAGCTTCAAAGCGGCGGCGAACATCTCCGAAAGGTCTACCGGAACCACGGTGATGCCTGTGGCCTGGAGCAGCTTCTCGCTGGCCCGCACCGTGTTGAAGTCGACCGGGCGGGCGCCCACCTGGCCGATGCGGGCATGGGTCAACCCCTGCACCAACCGGCAGACCCGGGAGAAGAACTCCAGGTCCCTGGTGAACACGTCGCTTTCCACCTTGCAGGTGTGGTAGGTGGTGTCGGTGAAGGGAAAGCCGTACTGGTAGAGGTTGTTGCACACCGAGAGCTTACCGCAGAAAGCATCCCGGCGGTGCTCCACATCTACCTTGTCGTTCTCATCATCCTCGGCGTGCACCAGGATCGGCACGCGCAGCTGGGCCTCATCCAGGGCGTTGGCGATGCCCAGCTCATCCCCGAAGTTGGGCAGGCTGACCACGATGCCGTCGATCTCGTAGCGCTTCTCATTGAACAGCCTGGCGCACATATGTGCATCCTCGAGCGTCTGGATCGCCCCGGTGGGGGTGGCGTTTTCCGGCAGGATCACGGCGTTGAAGCCCATCTTTTGGAGCTTGGCCAGAAGCTTCTTCCTGCCCTCCTCGGCCAGCTTGGGGTTGAAAAAACCCCGGGTTCCTACCATGACGCCGAAGGTCTGCTGCTTCTTCATATCCTATTCCTCCATCTTTGGCGGACAGTCCCGCTTCTTCTCAAAACTTTGCAGGACATACCGCTTACATCCAAGGGATCTATGTTGTGTCTATATTATTCCGCTTAGAAATTCCCCTGTCAAGTTCCGTTGATAATTAGTTACTCAATTCGAACATTTGTTCAGAAGAGACTTGACAACGAACATCACGCGATATAACATAAGGTCGCAAATTGTACAATTGTTCGTGATGCGGAAGGGGGTGATCGATTTATACTGACTGAAAAGGAGAGTTTTCTTCAAGTTAAACCGGAAATCAAAAACTAAGGAGTGAAGAATGAAAAGGAAAGTTTTGTTGGTACTGAGCGTGTTCATGCTTGCCTCCTCCCTACTCGCGTTCGCCGGAGGCGGAGGCGAGGGCGGTGCAGCGGAAAAACCGACGGTGGCCGGAGTCGTACTACATGAAGATCAGCAGCACAAGATGGGATTGACCGGCTATGAGGACGCGGCTCGCGCCGCCGGGTTCGAGTTCATGGGCGCACTGTCGGAAACCGATGCCGCCAGGGAGGTAGAGCTCACAAACACCTATCTCTCCCAAGGAGTCAAGGGACTGGCGATCATTCCCATCAATCCCGAATCGTCGGTGGTTCCTCTGAAAACGGCTGCGGAAAAAGGAATGTATATCGGTATCTCGGATAATCCGCTGGTAGATTCATCCTTTGTTACCGGTACCGTCCTTTCCGATAACTACGCGATTGGGGCTGCTACCGGAAAGGCTTGCCGGGAGTTCATCGAGAAAAACCTGGACGGAAAGGCGATCATCGGCGGTCTGGGCTACTATTCGCTGATGCCCGAGTCCAGCGGCTCTCCCAACGCCCCGGGCGGTCCCGGACGGTGGGACGGTTTCATGAGCGAAGTGACAAAGCTGCCCGGCGTCAAGGTCGTGGCTTACCAGGACTCGTGGGTTCAGGACAAGGCGGTTATAACGGCCGGTGACATCATGACGGGTCATCCGGAAATCAACATCCTTTTCTCATCAAACGAGGGTGGTACGATCGGGTGCACCATGGCGGTGGCCAATGCCGGAAGACAGGGGGAAGTATACGTGTTCGGCGTTGACGGCAGCGAGCAGATCGTCAACATGCTCAAAGATCCGAAAAACATCCTGCAGGCCACCACGGCCCAGGATTTCTACCAGCTGTGCTACAGAACGATGGAAATCGTCTGCATGGCGATTAAGGGTGAGGACGTCAGCGAGTTCAAGGGCAAGAAAACCTACGTCGGCGGTACCTTCTTGAGCCGGCAGGATCCCAAGAAACTTGATGAATACGTTGCGAATCTCAAGAAATATCAGTAGTTGATTTCTTGCATTTACAGGTGCAGGTGGGGGAGCAATATCAGCTTCCCCTCTGCACATTCGTTTTATAACGATCTTTGATTGTTGCATAATCCTATTCGTTGTTCATATAATTCTGACAAATCGCTGCTGCTTTTTTTAGGGAAACGAACGAGGACCCGGAATGAATGTACTGGAAGCCGTCGACATCACCAAGGAATACCCGGGAACCACGGCGCTGAAAAACGTTTCCGTTTCCTTTGAAAGCGGCAAGATCCACGCACTTATCGGAAAAAACGGTTCCGGCAAGTCCACTCTGGTAAAAATCTTTTCCGGGGCGATCCGGCCGACCTCGGGAACCATTCTTTCCAACGGCGAGGAGCTCGCATTTTCCAATCCCTCGGAAGCGTTCGCCCAGGGCATCGCCACCGTATACCAGGAGCTGAGCCTCATCCCCTATACCACAGTCGCCGAGAACATCTTCATGGGCAGGCTTCCCCGCAAGGGCCTGTTCGTAGATTGGGAAAACACATTCAGCAAGGCCGACAGACTCCTGGCTGACATGAACGTCGATATATCCTCTAAGGACCTGATTGCGGAACTGCCTGTCTGGAAATGCCAAATCGTTGAAATCCTCAAGGCCATGAGCTTCAATCCCCGGGTGCTTCTGCTGGATGAGCCTACTTCCTCCCTCGCGGTGAATGAGGTAAAGACCCTGTTCGAGATCGTGCACAAAATCGTCGAGAACGACGTAATCGTGATCTTCATTTCCCATCGGCTGGAAGAGCTGTGGGAACTGGCCCATACCTGCACGGTGCTCCGGGACGGAGAGCTGATCGGCAAGATGGACATGTCCGACGCGACCCATAACAAGATACTCGATATGATGTTCGGCGATGTGAAGGTCCAACAGCGATCGAGGGAGCTAAGCACCTCGGAGGAAGTTGTCCTGGAAGTGCGGAATCTGACCCGGGAACCCAAGTTCCGGGATGTTAGCTTCTCGCTTAAGAAAGGGGAGATCCTCGGCATCGCCGGGATGCTGGGGGCGGGCCGCACGGAGCTGCTTAGGGCTCTGTTCGGATCCGATCATTTTGACAGCGGCGAGATCTACTTCGAGGGACAACGCATAAGCTCCCCGTCTCCGGTCAAGATGAAAAAAATCGGCATGGCTCTGGCACCGGAAGACCGCAAGCGCCAAGGCTTGAACCCGTTTATGACGGTCAAGGAAAATCTTACTCTGGCTGCCCTGGATAGGATCACGAAGCGGTCCTTCATCCTCAGAAAACGAGAAATAGAGTTCGCCGAGAAGCAGGTCAATGATCTGGATATCAAGGTTACCGACATCGACCTTCCCGTAGATTCCCTATCCGGCGGAAATCAACAAAAGGTCGTGGTCGGCAATTGGCTGAACTCGGCTCCCTCGGTGATGTTCTTCGATGAACCCTCTAGGGGCATAGACGTGAACGCCAAACAGCAGATCTTCCAGATAATCTGGGAACAGTCCAGAAGAAACATATCCAGTATCATCGTATCCTCAGAGCTGGAGGAGCTGCTGGAAGTATGCCATCGGATACTGCTGATGCGAAACGGCAGGATAATAGGGGAACGCATGTCGGATGAGCTGTCCCGGGATGAGCTATATCTGCTATGTATGGGAGCTAGCGGACAATGATTACAATGAATGAGCGAATACGAAACATCCTCAAAAAGAACATCATGGAGCTGATTCTGGTGGGCATGGTGATCATCCTCGGCTTCACGGCTCCGCATTTTTTCACCCTCACAAACCTTCTGAATATTCTTCGCAACAGCTCGATCCAGGGAGTCATCGCCTTCGGGATGACCATGGTCATCATCTCGGGGGAAATCGATCTCTCGGTTTCCTCGACCGTTGCTCTGGCCGGCGTACTTACCGCGTTCTTCACCGGTTTGCTTGCCGAGGCCGGAATCATGCCGATGGAGTCGGCCGTCATCGTGGGCATGCTCGTCGCATTCATAGCTTCGGCTGCCGCTGGGATCTTCAACGGTCTTATGCGCGTGAGTTTCGGCATACCGACCTTTATCGTTACTCTGGCCATGATGAAAGCCCTCTACGGGATCGCGGGTCTGATCACCAAGAGCTTTCCCATTACCACGCTTCCCCTCTGGTTCAACAAGCTCGGCGCCGGCTACGTTTGGGGGGTCGTCCCCATTCCCGCCCTCATCCTGATCGCTATCTTTCTTATAGTGCTGGTAATCATGAACACCACCAGTTTCGGCCGTTCCATCTACGCTGTGGGGGGAAACGAGGAATCCGCGCGATTGTGCGGCATCAACGTCAGACGAGTCAAAATTCTGGTCATGATGATCGTTCAGATAACCGCCGCACTGGGCGGGATCCTCGTCTCCTCTCAGGTCATGTCCGGCTCCCACACCTTCGGCAAGGGCTACGAGCTGAACGTAATTGCCGCCGTCATCATCGGAGGCGCCAGCCTGGGCGGTGGCCGGGGCAAGGCCTGGGGAACCCTGGTGGGCCTGATTTTCATGGGCATCATCCTGAACGCCATGACGCTGCTGAACATGAACGAGTACATGAAGAATCTCGTCACCGGGGCTCTGATTCTCCTTGCGGTGCTGCTCAACTCGATCAAGTACGGCCGAGATTAGGATTAAGATACGTTGTAATTCCCTCGCAGCCGGGCTAGGCCAGTCACGGGAAAATCACATTCAAGTACCTTCGAATTGAAGGGGAAGGGGGAGAACCAAATGGATAAACTGAGATTCAGCTATTTTCAACTTACCTTCGGCCAGAAAGAAGCGTACCTGCATCCGGAGCTCACCTATGCGAGGCTTCAAAAGTACGGCTACAGCGCCATCGAGATCACTCCGCCCAAAGGGCGTTACGGTCTGGGCGTGAGCATGGAAAAATACCTGGAGCGGCACAAACAGCTCAAGGCCGAGTTCGACCTGGAAGTCTCCTGTATCAACGAGTGCTGGGGAGAAATGTGGGATCCTTATTCACCCACCTACAAGACCCTCACGGAGAAAAAGACGGCCGATCTTGCCGTGAAGGAGACCCGATCCTCCATTGATTTTGCCGCCGAACTCGGATCGCCTTCCGTCACAATCGCGGTGGCGATCCATGACTACATTACGGAGGACAACGTGAAGGAATGTACCGCCATAGCAGTGCAGGCGCTTCAGCAAATGTCAGATTACGCCGGTGATAAGGGCGTCCGTTTAGTTTTCGAGGCCACTAACCATCTGGAGATGGGCAAGTTCGTCAACACCGTTGCGAATCACAAACGGATGATCGAGCTCACCGGCAGAGACAACATCGGCATCCAAATTGATTGGTTCCACGCCAACTTCGAGGAACTGAA
>Ga0114922_10004993_pt1 | contig 12266 bp, 9 predicted proteins | sample AartaG_FD_100975 | JGI IMG/M metagenome (GOLD analysis project Ga0114922, IMG submission 100975) | Deep subsurface microbial communities from Aarhus Bay to uncover new lineages of life (NeLLi) - Aarhus_00045 metaG | ecosystem: Environmental > Aquatic > Marine > Oceanic > Sediment | place: Aarhus...
CCCTGGGTTGCCCAGAGAAGTCGGGAGAGATCCTGTTCCGACAAGGGTTTGTCCTTGAAATTCCGGATACTCCGGCGCGTGGAGATGGTTGTCCAGAGCGGAGGGCCTCCATCTATGGGAGGTTTTTCCAGCTCGATCCTGGGGAGATTGGGGTAGTGTTTGTAGGTTTTGGGTTTGGCATGCCTGAGCAGAGGGCGGCCGGAAAGTTTTCCACGGCGATATTTGGTTTCTTTTTGGAAAAGATCCCCGATGTTTTCTTTCATTTTTTCCTCTCTTTCTCGAGAGCTTTGATCTTTTCTCGGACATCTTCGATCTTCCGATCAAGCTTCAAGGCTTTTTTGTAGTACAGAAGAGCCGCATCCTTTTGTCCGAGGTTATAAAACATGTCTCCCAGACCCTTGAGGATCCCCGGTGAATCAGGATACAGTTCTGAGACTATTTCTGCCAGTTCCGTCAGATTGTCCCGTTTTTTTGCTTTGATCAACTCGCGGGCCAAACCTTGAAATTGATCGATACTCACACTCGGGTGAGATGGATTTTTCGTGTAGGCCTTTTGAAAAAAGCGTTTGGCTTCATGAGCTTCGCCATCCCAAAGATAGAGAGAAGCCAAGGCAGTCATGGGAGCTACGCGGTTCGGGTATAATTCGTTAGCAAGATGGAGAAATAGAAAAGCTTGCTGTGAGATGTTATTTTTGAGATGGAATTGGGCAATCCGGATCAGGTCTTCGTGAAAATCAGGATAAAGGGAGGCTCGAGAAAAGGCTGGCTTCAACTCGGCTTGAAGCTCGCCGAATTCGACATTAAAAGGAATATGGAAAAGCCCAATTTTGTCTGTGTAAACCTTGGCCCAATCCCTCTCCCACCGGTCGAGCATTTGTCTGAACCGTCTATTAAACGAGTATGATTTTTTCAGGGATGGTAAAGTCTGGGAGAGAGATATATATTCCCTGAAAAAAGCGACTGGACCAGTTTTATGATAATCCTGGAGTTTGTCCCTTCCGTAGGCTTTAATCAGTCGGGAAGCCATGAACGAGCCGACTTTGGTGAAGGCTTGTTCTGCAACTGGATGGATGCCGGCCAATAGGTTGTTTTTTGTCATCCGGATGTCGCGCCTCATGGATGCTGGGTCAGTATTTTGATTGAAAAAATCAAAGGCTTCCGCAAGGTCTTTTTCATTTCTAGCGAGAGTCCGGGAGTGCCAAAAATAATGGCTCAATCCATAGGTAAAGGTCTGTTCGCATGCCGAATAAACGGATTCTTCTAGCTCATCCGTTAGGTAAACAGGAGTGTCCAGATCTTCCTCCAGGACAAACTCGGCCAACTTGTAAGCGTAATATTCCCGGTCAAAGGTTTCCAGGTTGGACGCGATGGCCACGGCAAAATTTTCCGCAGGAAAAATAAAGAGATACGTTTTTGTCTCTGCCTGACTCCCGCCGTGGCTGACTTGAAAATGTCCTCTCAGCGGCCGGACATTCCAGCCCATGCCCCTCCCCGTGAGGAGACCATCCTTTGTGCCCATCGGAACCAGCATCTTCCTCCAGGTTCGAGGCTCCAGAAGTTTGCCCTGAATAATTGCTTGGGCATACGTCAATAGATCGATCACGGTCGAGCGGGTTCCTCCGGCCGCGAACCGACTGGACATGTCTATATACTCAGAGCGGACGATCCTGCCGTTTACCAACCGGTACCCCTTGACTCGGTTGGGAATGGAAGCCCTCGGATCATCCATTCGGGAATCGAACATTCCCAGCGGGCCGAAAATGTGTCGTTGGATATACTCACCGTAGGATAGGCCCGAAGCCTTCTCTATGGCAGCCCCCAGGAGGTTGTACCCGTAGCTGGAATAATGGTATTTGGTATCGGGTTCGGCAACGAGGTTAAAGTCCTGGAATATGGCGATGGCTTCCCGCGTGTTTTTGTGGGTTTTGTTGTGCATCTCTTTATCCCGATCCACATAATGGGGGATTCCTCCTAAGTGCCCGAGCAGCTGGCGGATCGTTACCGGCCAGCGCTTTTGGGGAAAGTAGGGAACGTAGGTCTGTATCTCGGTATCCAGTTCCATTTTTCCTGCTTCCACAAGTTGCAGGACAGCAAAAGCCGTGAAGGTTTTTGTGATGGAAGCCATTCGGTAGGAGCTTTCCGGCTTGGAGGCGACTCTGTTTTCCAGGTCGGCATAGCCGAAGCCTCGGGCCCAGGTGAAATCGTTCTTGATAAATCCCACGGAAATCCCAGGTGTTTGGTCAAAGGTCATCTGTTCGGCGACGAATTGCTCAAAGGATTGGATGGCCCTTTCATAAGATTGTTGGCCGGACGGTTTTTCTTGCAGGGAAAAAAGGCCCGAATAGAGGCCAAGGAACAGCAAAAGGCCGGTGTAGATCTGCTTGGACCAGGATGTTCGTTTTTTCAATCTATGATAGCGCATACCCGAAAACGATAAAAAGAAAGAGAGATATGCCTGCCGCGATCAGGGCATAGGGGATCTGTGTGCGAACATGGTCGATATGGTCGGTTGCCGAAGCCATCGAAGAGATGATCGTGGTATCGGAGATGGGCGAGCAGTGGTCTCCGAACACACCCCCTCCCAAAACAGCGGCTATGATCAGACCGGGATGAAGACCGATGATCCGGATGATCGGCACAGCGATCGGGATCATGATGGCAAATGTTCCCCAGGATGTGCCGGTGGAAAACGCGATGAAACAGGAGATCAGGAATAGAACGGCTGGGATGACCCCCGGGTTGAGTGTGGCCTTGGCGGCTTGCGCCACAAACGGGCCGGTGCCAAGAGCCTCGCAGGTGTCGCCGATGGCAAATGCCAGGATCATCAAGCTAGCCAGAGGAACGAGGCCTCCCACTCCCTTCATGAAGATATCCGTTATCTCCTTGGTCCGCATGATGCCCTGAACCCTGTAGGCGATGGCACCCGCCAAAAGCCCGAGGATCACTGCCCAAAGGACCGACAGCGAGCCCGACCCATTCATCAAGTTACCCTTGCCTGTGATAACCAGGACGATCGGCATGGCCACGACCATTGTTGCCACGGGGATGAGCATGTTGATCGCCCGGGGCTTTATGCCTGGCTTTTCTTTCATCATCACAACATCGTCCGCGATCAAGGGCTCGGCCCCGTCGCGAAGGAGTTCGTTTTTTTCCCTTACCCGAGTCTCGGCTTTTTTCATCGGCCCGATGTCCTTCTGTGTTATCACCGAAAACAAGACTAAAAATAAGGCGATAATGGCGTAAAAATTGAACGGCATCGACGTCACAAGGATCCGGACGGGATTTTCCATCCCCTGGGTGGCCAAAAGGCCGATGATAAAGGCTCCCCAGGCGTTCAAAGGGATGAGGATACACTTGGGGGCCGATGTGGAGTCGAGGATATAGCTCAGCTTTTCCCGAGATATCTTCAATTTGTCGAAAATGGGGCGGCAGACAGCGCCCGAGACGAGGACGCAGATGCTGGATTCGATAAAAATGACAAATCCCAAAAACCAGGCAAGAAGGCCGGCGGTTTTGGGTGTCCGGACCAGACCTTTCCCGACAACCCAGTTCACGAATCCCTTCATTCCTCCCGAGTACTGGGTGAAGGTGATGACCGCGCCGATCATCGCGCTGAATAGCACCACCCGGGTGTTGTCAGCATCTTTGAACACAGCGACCAGTGCGTTGATCGTCTGGATAAGGCCAGTCAGGGGATTCCACCCGTGGATGATGGTCCATCCGAACCAGATGCCCAACACGAGAGATATGTACACATGTTTTGTTTTGATGGCCAAAAAGATGGCCAAAAGAGGGGGAAGAATGGAGATCCAGCCAAATGTATCCATTAGCCGTGCTTTACCCAAGAGACAATATCACCGCCTCTCTCTTATGTCAACTCATGCGAGGTGATTACGGAGGAAGCGGGCGGTGTGGGATTTTTTGGACCGGGCGATCTGCTCCGGGGTGCCTTTGGCGACAACGCGGCCTCCCTGTTCCCCGCCTTCGGGTCCCAGATCGATGACGTGATCGGCACATTTGATTACATCCATATTGTGTTCGATGACCACTACCGTGTGCCCATGGTCCACAAGCTTCTGGAAAATGTCGAGCAGGACAGAGATGTCGTTGGGGTGAAGGCCGATGGTGGGTTCGTCGAAAAGATAAAGGATCCTTTTCTCCCTTTGGTGGACGAGGTTATAGGCCATTTTGATCCGCTGCAGTTCACCGCCGGACAGAGTTGTTGTGGGCTGCCCCAATCTGAGATAACCCAGTCCCACCTCGAGAAGGGGATCTAATTTTTTACGAATTTTTGGATTCTCGGCAAAAAATTCGAAGGCTTCTGAAATGCTCATCTTCAAAACATCGCTGATGTTCTTGCCTTTATATTTGATATCCAGGATTTCGTCTTGGAATCTTCGGCCTTTACATGCTTCACAAGTCAAAACGACGTCCGAAAGAAACTGCATCTCCACGATTTGCTGACCCGCGCCTTTGCATTCCTCGCACCGCCCTCCATGGGTGTTAAAGGAAAAAAAACCCGGTTTGTAACCCATGGCCTGGGCTTCTCGTGTTTGGCTGTACACCTCTCGGATGTCGTCCATAGCCTTTGTGTAGGTGGCAGGGATGGACCGGGGAGATGTGCTCAACGGGGACTGGTCGACCATCAGGATTTTATCTACGTGCTCTTGTCCTGCAATTTCCTGGAAACCGTCGGATGATTTTCCTTGCCAACCCAAGTAAAGGACATCATGTAGGAGGGTGCTTTTGCCCGATCCGGAAACACCTGTAACACACGTGAAAACGTTGAGAGGAATGTGGATATCTAAATGGCGAAGGTTGTGCTTATGGGCATCGTGGATGGTCAAAAAAGATTCGGATTTACGTCTCTTATCCGGAATTTTTATCTCTTTTTCCCCTCTCAAGTAATCCGCGGTGAGAGACCCTGGAAATGAAAAAAAATCCTTCATAGGACCGGCATACACGATCTCCCCTCCTGCCTCTCCGGCTAGAGGTCCCAGATCGATAAGATAGTCGGCGGATTTGATGATTTCGGGGTCGTGTTCCACAACCAGCACGGTGTTCCCGATCTCTTTGAGGGATTTGAGGATGTCAACCAATCGTTGGTTGTCCCTGGCGTGAAGTCCGATGCTTGGTTCGTCCAGCACAAAAAGGGTCCCCACCAGGGATGCGCTCAGGGCTGCAGCTAGGTTGATCCGTTGGGCTTCGCCACCGCTCAGAGTGAAGGTCATCCGGTCCAACGTGATGTAATCCAGCCCGACTTCCAACAAAAATTTCAACCTGCTCTGGATCTCCGCGATCAATTTTTCCGCCACTTGTTTTTGGAAGGAAGAAAGGGCCAGACCTTGGAAAAAATCGGAGGCATGCCGGACGGTTTTTTGAACAGATTCGCCGATGTTAAGGCCGGAAATCTTGACACTCAAAGCCTGGGGATTGAGCCGCATCTGGTGGGAGTCCGGGCAGGGAACATATTTTCTGTAACGGCTGATAAAAACCCGCACCTGCACCTTGTATTTTTTCCGTTGGAGCCGGTCGAAGAAGTCCTGGACGCTGTGAAAACCGGAACCACCTTCGATAATCACCGCCTGCCATTCCTTTTTCAAGTCTTTGAATGGGATATCCGTGGGGATGCCGTGTTCCTGGGCCTCCGCAATCAACCTCCTCATCCTCCTGCGGGATACCGGCTTAGTCCAGGGCTCGACAGCTCCTTCTTCGATCGATTTGTTCTTGTCGGGAATGACTTTGTCCTCATCCAGAACCGCCAGGTCCCCGAACCCGTGGCACATGGGACAGGCTCCCTGGGGACTGTTGAAGGAGAAGAGGTTGGGGAATGGATCATCGTAAAGGATCTGGCACTTTTTGCACTCGAGTTTTGTAGAGAACAGGAAGGTTTCACCCTCTTCGGTCTGGACTTTGACCTTGCCGTCACCGTTCTTCATCCCGATTTCCAAAGAGTCGACCAGGCGGTCTCGTTCCTCCTCCTCAAGGTTCAGCCGGTCCACCAAGACATCCAAAGTTTGGTTTTTTTTGTCCCTGACTTTAGCGAGAGGCAAAATTTCGCCCTGGTGAATGATCCGGTGATACCCCTCTCTCTGCAAATCCGAGAGTCCTTTGTTTCGTGGCCAGGGGAAGGAGATCCAGATTTTTGTCTGAAGAGGGAGAGTGTGGAGTTTTTCCACGATGGCATCGATCGTGTCTCTCTGGACAGATTGGCCACATTTTTGGCAGTGAACCACTCCTATCCGGGCAAAAAGAACCCGTAAAAAATCGTAAATTTCCGTCACGGTGGCCACTGTGGATCGAGGATTTTTGGTGACGGCTTTTTGTTGGATGGCGATCGCGGGAGGGATGCCTTCAATGCGATCTGCTTCCGGCTTTTCCATCCTCTCCAGGAATTGACGGGCATAAGAGGAAAGGGACTCGATATACCGGCGCTGCCCCTCGGCGTAAAGGGTGTCGAAGGCCAAAGAGGACTTTCCTGACCCGGAAACCCCGGTTACGATGATCAATTTATACAGGGGAATATCCAGGTCGATATTTTTCATGTTGTGGACCCGGACACCCCTAAGGGCGATGACCTGTTTCATGAATGCCTATTATACACTGGTTTTCCCGTATGCAAAATTATCACATATATTCTTTAAATCTAACGGACGGCAAAGATTTATTTTGGTATAATGGCAGGCCTTAAGGAGGTTGGGATGAAAAAAGGGACAAGAATCGCTCTGATCCTCGGAGCTATCCCGTTTATCACCATGGTTTTTGCCCTTCCGTTGGTCAACAGGATCGAACCGATCATCCTGGGTTTACCGTTTTTATTGTTCTGGTTATTGGCTTGGGTTGTACTTACACCCGTTATCCTTGCCTTTGCTTACAAACTGGAGAAAAAATACAACCCGCCCGAAGAAGGGGAAGACAAGTGAACGTGGCTTTATTCATCATTCTGGGCACCATCCTGTTCTCTGCCCTGTTGGGCATTTATGCTGGCCGACGTGTCAAGATGAATTTGGAGAACTGGACTGTAGGAGGGCGACAGTTCGGGATCGTCATCATATGGCTGTTGATGGCAGGGGAGATCTACACGACGTTCACCTTTCTCGGGGCCAGCGGTTGGGCTTACTCCAAAGGGGCTCCCACATTCTACATCCTGGCTTATGGTGCTCTGGCCTACACTCTGTCCTTTTTTATCCTGCCAGCCCTCTGGAAAGTGGGGAAAAAACATGGCCTGCACACCCAGCCGGATTATTTTATCAATCGGTATAACAGTCGAGCTCTAGGGATCTTTGTGGCCCTTATCGGCGTTTTTTCCATCATTCCCTATCTTCAGCTCCAGCTAACGGGATTAGGATTGATTGTGGAGGTGGCCAGCAACCAGGCCATTTCCTCCCGCTTGGCCATCGCCATTTCTTTTGTTTTAACCTGCGTTTTTGTCTACACGAGCGGGATTCGGGGAACCGCCTGGGTGTCTATCGTCAAGGACATCATGATGATCGTGGCCGTGCTGGTGGTCGGGATCGGTGTGCCGATGATCTATTTTGGGGGAATTGGCAACATGTTCCGCACCCTGATCGAGCAGAAGCCGCAATATCTAGTTCTTCCGGGGGGAACATCCCATATGGGTGTGCTTTGGGTGATGTCCACCCTTCTCCTGACTGGATTGGGATTTTACATGTGGCCCCATGTGTTCGGCTCGGTCTTTTCGGCAAAAAGTGCCAACATCATCAAGAGAAATGCCATCATCATGCCTATCTACCAGATCCCGATCCTGCTTATCTTTATGGTGGGATTTACCGCCCTCCTTGTGATCCCCGGTTTGGCGAACGGAGACATGGCCTTCCTGGAGTTGGTCAACAGGACCTATCCTTCCTGGTTCATGGGATTTGTCGGGGCAGCCGGGGCTGTGACGGCCATGGTTCCTGCCTCGATCCTTGTTTTGTTCGCATCGACGCTGCTCGCGAAAAATGTGTACAAAGCTGGGTTTAACCCGCGTGCCAGTGAGGAGACCGTGATGAGGCTATCCCGGTTTATGGTACTTGTCATAACGACCATAGCGCTGATCTTTGCGATGGCTTTTCCGGAGGAACTGGTCAATCTGTTGATCTTTGGGTATGACGGCGTTTGCCAGTTTTTTCCAGGTGTCGTCCTGGGGTTGTTTTGGAGGCGGGTCACAAAAACTGGAGTTTTCAGCGGTCTGATCGTGGGGATCGCTGTTGTGGTGGGGCTTATTGTCAGCGGCCGTGACCCGTTTCTGGGCATGAATGCGGGATTTGTGGGATTGGCCATCAACAGTGTAGTGACATTGTTGGTTAGTCTTCGCACAAAACCAACGGACATGAAAAAACATGAAACGGAGGACAGGCATGATCGATGAGTTAAAAAAAGAAATCGAGGAATTAACCAGCCAGCTCGTTGCTTGGCGCCGCGATTTTCATCGGCGCCCAGAAACCGCATTCGAGGAGCACTGGACCTCTTCGGTTTTGCGGAAATTCCTGGAGGACCATGGTATCCCCGTTCAGGTCATGGCCATAACGGGGCTCCGTGGTGAATTGAAGGGAAAACCTGGAGGCAAAACCATTGCGTTGAGGGCCGATATCGATGCCCTTCCTCTAAAAGAAGATGGGGACAAAGAGTATCTCTCCGAAAATCCTGGAGCTGCCCATGCCTGTGGTCACGACGGGCACATGGCGATCCTGATGGGAGTGATCGAGCTTCTCTGCCGAAGAAAAGAAGACTTCCAGGGTAATGTGGTTTTCCTCTTCCAGCCCTCCGAGGAGAGGATTCCCGGAGGCGCAAAACTGATGATAGAAGAGGGTGCTTTGGAGGGTGTGGATGCTATCTTCGGACTCCACCTCTGGCAGCTCCTTGCCACGGGTGTTGTCGGGCTCGTGAAAGGGGCCATGATGGCCCAACCCGACAAATTCACAATCCGTGTCCGGGGAAAAGGCGGACACGGCTCGATGCCCCATCAAACAGTGGACCCTATCCTGGTAGCCTCCCATCTGGTCGCGAATATCCAGAGCATCGTCAGCCGGAATGTGGACCCCTTGAAGCCTGTCGTTATTTCCTTTGGAACCATCGAGGGAGGCACGATTTATAATATCATCCCTGGGGAAGTGGTCCTGACGGGCACAGTACGGAGCTTTGAAGCCGATGTGCAGGAACTGTCCGAGAATCGCTTGAAGGAGATAACCGATGCCACGTGCTCGGCCTTCGGGGCAACGGCTGATTTTTTATACGAGAAGGGTTATCCCCCGGTTGTCAACGATGAAACCATGGTGGATTTTGTGGCTCATACTGCCGGTAGAATTTTTGGAGAGGGGAAGGTGGGAGAAATCGAGCCTGTCATGGGCGGGGAAGATTTTTCCTATTTTCTCCGGGAGATTCCGGGGGCATTTTTGTTTTTCGGGATGGGGGACGGGATGGAATTTCCCCATCACCACCCGGCGTTTGATATCGACGAAAAAGCTCTTCCCCAGGCAACACTTTTGATGACCGCTCTTGCTCTGGAGTATTTGGAACAAAACTCCTGATGGATCTTTTTCTGGTTATTCCTGTCGCTCTGGCATTGGCCATGGATGCCTTTGCCGTTTCGGTCGGGCTGAGCGTTCTCCCTGGAGGCCTAAAAAAGAGTCAGCGTTTGCGCCTGGCTGTTTTCTTCGGATTTTTCCAATTCCTGATGCCGCTGATCGGGTGGCTGGCAGGTCAAGGATTCCTAGGCTATATCCGCGATGTGGATCACTGGGTGGCATTCGGATTGCTTCTATTCATCGGAGGAAAAATGGCAGTGGGATCTTTCCGTAACCAGGGCATGGCAAAAAAAGTGTCAGGTGATCCGACCAAGGGCGTGACTCTGATTTTGCTTTCGGTCGCCACCAGCATCGATGCCTTTGCTGTAGGATTGAGTTTTGCAGCTCTGGAACAGAAAATATTTTTTCCTTCTCTTTTCATCGGAGGAGTCGCGTTTGCATTGACTTATTTTGGGACGAGATTGGGGCCAGTGTTCGGCAAGGTTGCGGGGAAAAAGGCTGAACTTTTTGGAGGCCTTATCCTGATTTTTATCGGAATAAAAATCTTGACCGAACATTTATGAACCTTCCGAACAGAGTTTTGGCCAATTCAAAGAAAAGGCTGAAAGAAGTTGATCTGAAGCGCCGTATTTTTCGTATAGATTAATAGAGATATGGCAAAAATGAGAAAAAACTTGCTTCCATATTCAGATAAGCTGGGCAGTTTGGAAGGAGATGTCGAAAGATACAAGAAGGAATACATCCAGATATGGTGGCAAACATCGACAGACTTTCCGGAGTTGGGGAACATATACTTAGAGGCGGAACAAAAATCGACCGAAACGGAACTTTTTCGATTTATAGACCACACATCGAATAAACTCGATGATTATCCAGATACTGAAACAGAACAGAATGCCTGGATGGAGGAATTTATCAGAGACATCAAGGAATTCAGCGGGCGATTCCTGGCAATGTCCGACCTATACCTGGATTCTGTGTTTCAAGATGATGCAGTTCGATCGACCCGGATGTTTGTCGACAAGGCAAAGGCGTTCGATCCCACACTCCAAATAGAAGATGTCTACCAGGCATTGAGGAATGCCTGGATCATGAACTCGCTTCAGATGTATTTGCACATGGACGTGAAGTATAGCGATTCCCTGTTTGCCTACAGCTTGATCTATCCTTATATGGACAACTATTTGGATGATGTGTCGTTACCTTTGGGGAAAAAATTGATGCTGATAAGAAAGTTGAAAGATGGATTGGAAGGTTTTGATTTTGCTCCTGAAAACCGAAACGAAGAGAAGATATTGCAGTTGATCAAGATGATCGAGTCAGATTATGACAGAAATAAATTCCCCGGGGTATACCAGAGTTTGCTCGCCATATTTAATGCGCAACTGCGCAGTCTCACCCAACAAAAGGGCCATACACTTCCGTTTGAGGGGGATATTCTGGACCTCAGCTTCGAGAAGGGAGGAACTTCTGTGTTAGCGGATGGTTTTCTTATCAGCGGGATTCTTGAGGAAAATCAGGCAAACTTTTGTTTCGGGTTCGGGACATTCCTCCAGCTTGCCGATGACATTCAAGACGTGGTTGTGGACAAAAAAAATGATCACGCCACGATTTTTTCCCTTCCGGCGGGTAAGTATAGCCTGGATAATCTAGCCAACAAACTGTTGAATTTCATCACAGAGACCGTGGATGCGAAGTTGGATGAAAAGGATCCCCAAGCAAAGTCCCTGAAGGAATTGATCCTCAGAAACTGCTCCCTCCTCATCTTGGAGGCCATCGGCAAAAACAGGGCCTGCTACAGCAGGGAATATTGGCAGAACATAGAGAGGCATTTCCCGATCCGTTTCTCCAGGCTTAAGAAGTTGAGAAAAAAACTGATGACGAAAATTCTGGGAAAGAGAAGACATGTCATAGATTTGGAGCTGGCGGCCACCTTTCTTCTTACTGCGACTTCCCGGATAATCTCAGGGAAATAGCCTGGATTATTCATAAAAGAAAGGATTTTCCTAAAGCATTAAAAGCCAGCAACTTACTGAAAAATCAGTCAGTTAGCTCAAATAGGGAGAAGTGAATTATCTGGATAGAAATGCAACATCAAGTGACATTAGTGACACATTGGCTTATTTAGAATGGATGATAAATCTAGAATGATACAAGGGACTTAAAATCCCTCATCGGTTATCCTCCGTGCCCTTATCGCTTTATATCTGACACTAAATCTGAATCGCATTTGTTACATCTATAATAAACCGCATCTCCCGTGCTAGGATTTTTCCCATTCCTGCCAGAGCCTATGAGTTGAATGTCAGTGCTTTCACATATTTTGCATCTTTTTTCTCTTATCTCAAACTGTCGGTGCCCACAGACTCTGCATATTTCATTATAAAAGCTCACTTCAGATCCACATGGTTCAGTGGTAATTTCCCTTTCTCCGCCTACCTTTGACCAGCAAGCAAACTGACTGACCTTTACATTACATTTAATATCTCCCCAATTTAGAAAAGAATACATTATTGCTCTCATCTTATTCTCCTTTGTTAACTCTTATCCTTCAAATTCGGCAAGACAAAATTCAAGAACCAATGAGTCCGATTATGGACTTAAATCTATCCTGTCATATGATTTTGGGAACATTTAATTAAGAAACGCTCCTTGACATAAGAAGAATCATTTATCGATATCTTTGTATCTTTCTCGCTTGTGGTAGAATAATTGTTCTCTTATTGACGATACCAATAG
>Ga0114922_10004994_pt1 | contig 12266 bp, 17 predicted proteins | sample AartaG_FD_100975 | JGI IMG/M metagenome (GOLD analysis project Ga0114922, IMG submission 100975) | Deep subsurface microbial communities from Aarhus Bay to uncover new lineages of life (NeLLi) - Aarhus_00045 metaG | ecosystem: Environmental > Aquatic > Marine > Oceanic > Sediment | place...
CGGCCGCCGAAGCATTGATACTGGTGCTGCCGGGCGTCTCTGCCCGGCAGTAGCACGAATCCATAGAGGCGTCGGGCAGAGACACCCGACGCCACCGCTTGGAGTACGTTTTTCAACAAGCCCTCACGCGGGAATCTAACTGTATCAACCCTTTACTGGATCCCCTATCTTCACAATCGAAGTGCAACACCTTATAAAGGTGTTGTTATGGGAAAAAGATATAGTCAGCTTACCATTGAAGAGCGGTGTGAGATTGCCCGATTATGTACCGCGGGGTGCTCGATCCGGCAAATTGCGGCAATTCTGGATCGCGCGCCATCGACTATTGCTCGGGAGATAAAACGAAACTGTACTCGGAACGGTCGGTATCGGCCGGTGTATGCGGATCAACAGAGCCTCGCTCGCCGCTGGAGTGGCTCCAAACCGGACCGGGACAGAGCCCTACGCGAGACGGTGCTGTCGCGCCTGGTACAAGGCTGGTCCCCCGAGCAAGTTTCCGGACGGCTCGCCCGAGAAGCAGGGGTGTGCGTGATCTCCCACGAGACGATCTACCGGTTCATCTACGCACAGATCGCCCGAACCAAGGACTATAAGTGGCGTCATTATCTGCCACGTGGCAAGTCCAAACGCGGTTGGCGAGGTCGCAAGGGCGGGAGCCCGGCCTCGTTCATCGCCCACCGCCGCCCTCTATGCGAGCGGCCCGAGGAGGCCAATGACCGCCAAACACCGGGACACTGGGAGGCCGACCTGATGTTGTTCAAAACCTATGGACAGGCCATCCTCGCCTTGCACGAGCGGCACTCCCGCCTGCTCATCGCTGTCCGATCACCCAGCAAGGCCGCGAAACCTATCGCTAAAGCTATGACCGACATCCTCGCATCGTTGCCACCGCAGTGGCGCCAGACAGTCACCTTCGACTATGGCACCGAGTTCGCGCGCCACCACGAACCGCATGCACTCAATGTCCAGACCTTCTTCTGTGACACATATTCGCCGTGGCAAAAAGACGGAGTCGAAAATGCAATCGGCCGCATGCGCCGAACCCTTCCCAGAAAAACTGACCTGGCCACCTTTACCAACGATCGCTTCGTCGAACTCATCCAGGCATACAACAACACGCCACGAAAATGTCTGGACTTTCGAACCCTTCCCGCTTTCGCGGGCATGACGTAGGGGCTCAAAGATGACCTGTAATGGAAGGCCGTTGCTGTCTTGCATTCTGTCCCGAGTTTTTCAGCAAACCGTTAGTACTTCACCTGTCGACGTGTCATCCATTGACCAGAAGACCGGTTGTCATCACATGCATCACATCCCAGGCATGTACTTCGGGTTTGGGTGAGGCGATGATTGCCATCATCGCTGACTGTTTTTTTCTTGACACGGTTTTGAAAAAAGCTTTCTGTGAATGAGACCAAACAACCGATGGAGGAGTCCAATGCGCAAAGCCAAGAAAGCAACTAAGAAAAGAGTTGCGAAAAAGGCGACGAAAAAGAAAAAGAAGCCGGCCACCAGACCGGGCGTCAAGTTGTGGACCAAGGCGGACCTGGCGATGCTGAGGAAGTTGTATCGTACGACTCCAAATGCCGAAATCGCCAAGAAACTGAAACGTACAGTAGGCTCCGTCGCAGCCAAGGCCGGGTTGCTGGGATTGAAAAAGAAGGTCGCCAAGAAGAAAGTCTCCAAGAAGAAGGTGGCCAGGAAAAAGAAGAAGTAGCTATCGCAGAAGTTCTCGTCCGCAGTGCTCATCAGGCGGACGGTGGTAGCACTGATTTGCGCAGAAGCCCGCTATTCGGTGGGCTTCTGTTTTTGGTTGGCGGCGGCGAACACACCATCAGTTGGTTGGGACCCTGTCGGAAAATGCGTCAGGGGTACGCCTTGTCTGCGATCCTATGTCACCAAGCCTCGTACTATTGACATCATTATGAATGTACGCTCCACCCCCTGGATATGTCTGTTGGACAGGGCGGTTTTGCAGCAGATGGATAGGACGTCCAGTGATACCAACTTGCGTTCATTATTCAAGTGTATTATCATTGCGGCCGGACTCAAAACCAGGGAGCCTGGCCATGATGGAAGAAACGCTGGAGCGATTACTGGCACTGCCGAAGCAGACTCGCAGCATAAGGGAATGGCGAAGGTTGGAGGCGGTCTGGTTGCGGGAGAAGCTTGGTCTGAGCGGACCGGAGGTATCAGCGGCCCTGAATTACAGGCTTCAAACCGTACACGCAATCCAGCATCAGTGGAAGTAGGGGAGAGAGTCTCTCTTTCGACGGCCCCATCCCGGTGACTGCAAACACGCGGATCTGATGGCGGAAGAAGAAAAGGAATTTCTTGCACCCTTTTTCCAAAAGGCAGAAGCCGGCCCTAAAGGGCGTCTCCAAGTTGGCACGTATCAGGCACGGCCACCTTCCGCCTCAATATCGACATACCTAATCCATTGTCATGTAAAACCTTACATGTGCGAGCAGAAATAAAGCGGAGAGGCAGGGATTCGAACCCTGGGTACCCGAAGGTACACTGGTTTTCGAGACCAGCGCTTTCGACCGCTCAGCCACCTCTCCGTTAACGTAACACATAGTCTGATAACTACTTAATAACTACACAACCTTTCGCCTCTCATTCGTGGTGTCCATATTGTGTCCATATAGAAACCTGAGTGACTCCACAGCTTTCCGCTTGTGATCCGGGCTGAGATGGGCATATCGAAGAGTCATAGTGATTGACTTGTGCCCGAGAAGCTCCTTTACAGTCAACAAGTCAACGCCGCCCATCACCATGTGACTCGCGAACGTGTGTCGTAAGTCGTGGAAAGTAAAATCCTCGATCCCAGCTTTCTTGACGGCCCGCTCAAATGCCGTCCTTAGGCTGCGGATGCCATGCCCATCATCTTCGCAGAAAACCCGCTCGTCTTTCCTCGGCAACGCCCTAATCACATCGACGAGCTCAAGGGCCATCGGGACTTCCCGTTTCTCGGCGTTCTTGCTGTCCCGTACGAAGATGATTCCGTGGTTCAGGTCAAGATCGGTCCACTTCAACTTGAGAATCTCACCCCTTCTCATCCCCGTATACAGCGCCATTATGACCACTGGCTTGAACCTGGTATCCAGCTCGCCCAAGACTCTGACAATCTCATCTTGAGTGAGATACCGCAACCGGGTGTTTCTTTCCTTTAGCATACGGATAGATTTAACTGGATTCGCAGTGGATAGATCCCATTGCATTGCCTTCGTGAACATATGCTTGAGGCAACCAAGCTCTCGGTTCACGGTCGCCGGTGTTACTTTCTTCAATCGGTCCGTCTTGTATTCTTCCAGGGCCAGGGGAGTGATCTCAACAAGCCTCTTCCCACCGAACTTGGACGAAAGCCGCTTGATGCTATACTCATCTCTTTCCCACGAAGCCTTGTTTGCCTTCGCGAAATCCATGTACAGCTTGGTCAACTCTTCAAAAGGGGTACGCGATTGGCGCCTTACATCCAGAAACCGGTTCTCGGCGATTTGGACCTTTCGCTTGGCTAGCACCTTTTCAGCCATTTTTCGATTCGGTCCAATAGATTCTCGCTTCCGCCTACCATCTACATAGTAGTCGATGTACCAGGTTTGGCCTTTCTTAAAGACAGACATCATTTCTCCTCACCTTCTGTAAGAAGCAACATACAAAAACCAAGTCCCAGGTCAAGCTCCAAGCATCACCTTTGAGGCGGTCGATCGTGAGGGTCGCACGGCGTGACCTTGTTTCTTTCAATCCACATGCGCACGTCGGCCAGGTCGAACATGACCCGCCTTCCCATTTTCACAAATGGTATTTCTCGCCTCTCAGAGACCCAGGAATCGATGGTGAAGATGCTGATTCCCAGGAATTCTGAGAGTTCCCGTTTACTCAAGAACCTCTTCTCGCGGGTCTTCATCTCAGGTTCCCCGGGGAGCTGGAACCTGGGGTATCTAGCCACATCAATCTTGGCCGGCCGAAACTAGCAACATCTTCGATCTTCTGGCAATTGAGGGAGCAACAACCCAAATGCTCCCACTCTGGATTGATTTGTCCAATGGAATTGCTTTCCTTTATACCTTTTCTTTTAATCCAATTCATTTTCTCTATCCATTCCAGTCGCATTGCTAACAGCCTGCATTGCTATCTGTCAATGCGGCAGTTGCCTTGGCGATCTGGCAGCCTTTCTCCGCCATGGTCTGTCGCTGACTGCCTCTGGCATCCTCAGCCTACTACCATTGTTCTCACGTGCCAGCCGCGTCCCTGGCTGGCTGTATTCCTTGTCTCCTGGCTTGTCTGTCTCTTCCAGCGGACTTGCTCTTCTCTTACTACACCGTCTCCACCGCTCACAGCGGTTCCTATGCTTCCGACCTGAAGTCTGATTCCTCTCAGTCTCCTGAGCCATTTGGGTTGTTTGAGTCACCCGTGCCATCTGAATCATTTGAGTCATCTCTGTAAATATGGATCATATGAGTGGGTCGTCTGAATCATCCCAATCGAGGTCTTGCTCCTCGTCCTCTCCTGGCCAGATATCCGATCCACTCTGGTTCTCTCGGGCAGGGTTGCCCGCGACACCGTTGGTCGCCTCAAACCCGCACCTGAGAACGGGCCGTGGGTTACTAGGCCACCTGATCTTGTCCAGTTCCTCACTCAATGACAACTGCTTGTCTATTTCGGAGTCGTCAAGCTCGTCGAGCTCTGCTTCCAGTTCAAGGATTCTCTGCTCCCTGGCGTGTCGTTCTTTATCAGCCTCAGCGAGCCTCTCTTTGAGACGTTCGTCCTCTTCTCGCTCCTTTTCTAACTCCAGCTTGTTTCTCTCCAGGATTTCAAGGTGCTTCTCATAATCATGTTTGCATTGGCGGGTCTCCGAATCTCCCCACTGCTGGAACATTGGACAACCCGGACAGTGATGTAGTGTGATCTCTCGGCCTGTCTCAGGGCAGCGAAAGACGTGAATCCTGCCCATTGGAATGGGTGGTCGAAAGAGCCTGTCAAGACCGCTACTCCAGTTTCTGAGGCCCCAATAACGTGTGGGTAACCTTCGCATCAGACCGCTCCTTTCTTCCTGATTTGCTCTATGGTCCTAAACTCGACTTTGTCTCGTCTGTCGCTGACGAGCTCTGCATTGACCAACGCCATAATGCGTTTTTGCTCGGTCTTGTTTCGGGTCACAATCACCACTTCTCGGCACCCCGCGTCCAAGTCGCGATTGATGTTTTCTACCACGTGACCGGTCGCATGCAACTCGACCTCAAATACTCTTATGTTACCGTCTGCCTCGAACTGGGCCAGATCGACTGATTTGCCGTTCAGGTTGAATTCTACAGTCGCACTGCATCCTTGAGCCTGTAGGTATTGTCTGATTCGGTGCTGCAGGATTGCATGTTCGAAGCCCCCCTTTCCTGTGATGCGTGCCTTACGCGGGTCTGCCCCGATGAACTGAGCGCCTGTCTCAGTCAGTTTTAGAAACCTGGGAGGACTACCTCGTTGCCCAACACTGAATGCGAATATCTCCAGAAGGCCCATGTTCTTCAGTTCCTCGACCGTGTGGTTCATGGTCCAAGGGGAAGTCATTCCAATTGACTCAGCATGTTCACTCGTGCTGAAATGTGGATTCTGCAGGACACTCTTAAGGGCTCTTGTATGAACATCACGAAGCTGTTCTACGGAATCTCCAATATCACTGTTGGAAACATCGGTTACACCCGATCTAATGTTGGGACTGATTCTATTTGCCTCAGGGAGCCATGGGATGTTCGACAGGATTTCATCCATCCTTTCTTGGATTTCATCTTTGCTGGTTCTTGGCGGTTCAATATCAGGCGTCTTGAACTCTATTCCATCAGGACAGGATGGCAACCGAATCACAAAATGCCGAGGAGGTAGATTTCTAATATGGTCTACCTGGTCTTCGTCCCAGCCCGTGACTTGCCGCAGTATCTGCAACGAGCGGTGATCTAGGATTTTTCCAATTAGCAGGCAGCCGACGTTTGACAATATCGGAGTCGGTATCGTACCTAGGTTTTGCTCTGTATAAAGAAAGTAGCCTTTTCTCTTCCTGGACTGCCGGTTTGCCCGCCACAGGTATGGTTCTAATTGGTCATTTCTGCGAGCCAAGATATTCGAAACAATCCGGTGAGATTCTTCTACAACAAACACATGACCTTGATATCGCCTGGAGAACTCAGAGTCCCTTTCCAACTGTTTCTCCCAATAGGACAGCGTTCTTCTGGTCTTTAGGTAGATGTAGAACAACTGGTGTTCTGGGGGAAGCCAGTTGACGCCGTAGATTGCAGAGCGCTGAAATATCTCGTCTTGGGAAAAACCCTTATGGCATTGAATAGTAGACCCGAAGCTCCTCTTAATCCCCATGAACCTGTTAAGAAGGGAGTCTCGCGCCTGCGCAGACCTCGTTACCAAGGGAAACTTCTGTCTCTGAAGGACGGATTCTATTTTGCGAAGAGTTGGGTACTTGTCAGAGCCTGCTGATAGGAGTGTATCGTATTCCTTGGAGACCAAAGCATGGAATAGATTCATTGAAAGATCCCTCAGATAGTAGCACTCACGAAAGCAGTCATCCACCTGGGCCAGCCATTCGTCATAAGGCATTCCTTCTGGAACCGCAAAGGGGTTTTCTCGGTCGTTTCTGCCAAGAACCAATACTTTGTCCAAGCCAACCTGAACGGCGATGTCTTGGTGTTCGTTTTCAGCGTCAAAGAGGGATACATTGAACCCGTGGTCTATCAACTGAGGAACTGCATGTTTAATTAACATGCTCTTGCCTGAACCTGAATGGGCAACGACAAGTAGATGCGGAGAGAATAGATCTTTTGTACTTACTGTTAACGGCCCAACCTCCCTCCGCGCAATTAGCTGGGATCCCAAATGAATGCCGTCCACCAGAGTCACTGCAGATTGGGCTGAAAACAGCGGAAGATTGGCAATGTCATAACCCTGGCGAACTAGCTCTGTTTGAAGCAGGCGCACAACCACTGGGGTTTTCTCAGGATGGAGAAAGGCCAGTTTCAGCAGGCTTTTCACTTTGCTGTTGTCAGAACCCAATACTCGAATTAATGGTTCTAATTCTCTTTCTTGATATCGAAACATGGTCAAACCCCGTTTGTTGTCTCATTCATGACTCAACTGATGAAGGTCCACTCCCTGTTCATTCCCTTCGGTTCCAGGAAAAGCAGGTATTGCGGTTGGATCGAAGCCCCGGCGCATAGCCAATGCCTGGAGCGACTGAAGGATACGTTGTCTCGGGCTTCTCTCACCCGCTGCCACTTTGGTGAGCCTCTCTACTCGGCTGTCCAGAATGGATAGGGCTCCCACCAGCCTTTCTATTTCTGCATCTATGTATCGCATGACCTGCTCTTATTGCCGCCGGGTGTTGCGTTTTGAACGGATGCGGAGAAAGGCGAGTATCAGAAACGGCGCAAGAATAATCGCCACAAAGCGCGCCAGGTCGGTAGAAACCGACGCCAAGTAGAGAAGGGACACAACCGGTATGACAAATCCTATTCTTATCGCCGCCTTAGGCCAACGTAGGATCCGACCGGTTACGAAGAGTAGCAGCACTGACAGTAGTAACCAAGCCACAACATCACCCCCTGGTAAGCCAACTCAACCAGCCTAAGAAACTGCACCTCCTGCAGTATATCCGACCTGGATCAAGAAAGGACCGGATCCGGCATTGAGGGCAGGTGAATCTTCCGCATACTGAGCACGTCGATTTTTCATCCGCCTTTTCAACGCATGAGCAGAAGGTCCGATTACACGAGCAACACGTCGCCTTTACTGGACCTGTATGTCCACACCCCAGCTTCGCGAATTCAGTTTCTGTGACAGTTACAATGGACCCGTTTTGTTCGTATTCCTCCTTGACTACACGCTTAAGGATACCGGAATCTGCGAAGTCACCACCGACCTTTTCAACCGTGATCTCGCGCCTTAACTCGATCGGCTCTTCACACTGATTGTTTTGACCGTTCCGATCATTCTGATCATTCATATTCGACCTCGATCCTTCTTTCAACATGCCATTACTGCGATCTCACCCGCCGGGCGAGAAGACTCAGTCCTCTCAACACCGGCGAACACCCATTACGCGATCGTAGATTGCTTCAGCCTTCTCAAGAAGCCGTTCCCTCTCGGCTGTGCTGAGATCCCGGAATCCCACGATCTGGATACGTTCCGGATCATGCTCGCTGACTGCCAGAAACACATCATCCATGCTCGCCGTGCGTGACAGGCCAAGCTCTTCGCAAAGTGCATCGGCTAACGCGTCTTTCCTTGTTTCGCACCAGCCCTGGAACCGCACACCGAAACTGCAATACTTCAAGGTAAATCTCCTTTCTTCACCGAGTCTGGGAAGATGTGTTCACATCGCCCTCCGCATTCTCGATAGCCGCTGGTTGCTCTATACGGGCGCATTCATCGCCACTGACTTCCCGCTGCCTCAGTGTTCGCAGTTCCAGCTCCTCGAGTGGCACTGTATGGCGATCCAGGTACACGTCTCCGATTCCTCGGAGTCCTCCGCCGTCCGGCCCGCAGGCCAGGCAATCAGACCTTGATGTGTCGTGATCGATCTGCAGGAACTCTGGCTGGTAGAGATCCGCATATAGATCTGTGGACTCCATTTGGTCGCTGAACGGCATGACAAGGGAATGGATCAACCTGACAGCCAGGTTCGCCGCCACCCCATTAACCCAGTACACTGCTGGCTGTGGTGTATCTGAGAGATAACCCCGCTCCTGAAGCATTCTCCGATGTTGCTCATCGCATTGTTCTTTGCTGGCTTCGAAAGGATCCACAATCCCTCCGCAGATCAGGCACCAAGGCCCGCCAATTGGTGGCGCCGTCACCCGCACGCCAATCCCCCGGACTTTCCCGCTAATCGCCGTCAGTCCTACACCCGCGTTCACCAACGGCCTCAGGTAGGCTGAACCGATCTCCTGAAGTAGCAGTCGGGAACGGTGATTATCTGTTGCTCCCACGATCACGTCGCAACCAGCCAACAGCCGTGTGGTCTTCCTTGAAGGAAGCCCCTCTGTAACGGCTCTGATTTCAGCTGCACCTGCGTGCATTGCTCGGATATTACGCCGGGCAACGTCTACTTTGTGGATTGCATCGATCGCATCCCACCGGGTTGCACCTGTCAGGCGGTTAAGGTTGGATACTGCTACCCGGTCAGGGTCGACTAGCACCCACCGGCGCACACCCAACCGCGTCAGGCCCTCGACAATCATGGCGCCCAGGCCTCCTAGTCCTACCATGCCGATACGCATGTTATGTAATTGCGTCTGAAAGACGCTGCCAAAAGCGCGCACCTGGCGGTCAAACCGCTGATCAGGTTTGACCTCCATGTCCCCCAGGACGTCTGCCAGCGACGATACGATCTTCACAGGAACTGGATCTATTGAGGCAGAATCCCGCCGCCAGAAGCGCGCCCGCAAATGGCAGCCAGTCCGGTCATACACAATCGATGCCATGGAGACCCGATTTCCAAAGGCCCCCTCGATCGCCTCCGCTCTCACGCACTCTGCCCTGTCGTCAACGACCGAGAACTCTGGCTGACCATCGTGGAGGTGCGTATGTATGGTCACGATTGTCAATCCCTCCGTGTCTGCCAGGCGCAGCACAAAGTCGTCCAGTGTGCTACCGCACCTGATGGCTCCCCCGGTCCGCTGATCAAAGCAGTCGTCCTCGGGAAAGACTAGGTGCCGAGCGAGGAGCCGCAGGAGCCTGGGTCGAGCATGGCGACCACAGAGTAAGAACGCCAGGGCCTCCCGACCATCGTTGGAACGACTGGCCAGGAAATTCTGAAGCTCACTACGCAAATGACCTGGAAGGACGAGGTGGATCTTTCTTTCTCTTCGAATTGTCGTCTTCTTCATCTCCGAGTCCTCGCGTTTCTAGTCGCCGGCGTTCATTGCAACCCGCGCAGCAGCAACTACTGTCGCGAGGTTATGTCCATCCGCCGGGTTCGCAGCTGGACGCCAAAGCGCCTGCAGGTGTGGCTGGTCAAGGCTTCCGACTCCGTGGCAGAACCAGTACCAACCCTGATTGACCAAGTCCGGCACTCCGTAGGTTGAGCGTCCAATGAAATGTGTGGATGTTACACGATGCCTCCGATTGACATAGATCCCCAGTGGTGGAACACGGGGATAGACCGGCGGAAGAAGCAGCAGCGCCCGGACTGATTTGGTGCCGAAGAAGCAGCGCGGGTTGACGCCGAGGTTCTCGATGATGACGCCGAGATACCTCTGTGTACCAATGACCACCCCGCCGATCTTGACACGGTCACTACTTGGGCCAAGGCCTCCAATCTCATGCGCCAGCACTGCGATCTCACTCTTCACACGCTCGATCAATTGCTGTTTCATCTGATAATCTCCTCTCAAACAATGGGTGGGGACACTGTGGGTATCCCCACCCCGGCTCACTACTGGTGTTCATCCTTGTGTTGTGGGTGGGATGCTGCGGTACTTACCACCGTCAACAGCTGAATCTGCATCCTCACAGAGCTCGGCAGACTTATGAGACACCTTCACGATGCTCTCGCGCGGCTCTATACCTGCCTTTTTTCGAAGCTCAGAAACCGTGTCAGACTCGCTGATCCGACACAACTTGCCGTTGACAACACACGTAGCTGTCTTGTTTCTCATCTTGAACTCCTTCTGTTATATTCCATTATGCCGGGTCCAGAATGTCCGCAGACCCGATGGCCTCAACATTCTCGTTCAACGGTTCACACGTGGCGAAGAAGTCGTCCAACTCGATTGTACCTTGACATGCCGCGCGCAACTCCCCGGCCAGACTCTGGGTGGAGGATGCTACCTCTACTCGAATACCCAACCGGCGGATACGTAATGCCAAGGCTCCGAAGTCTCCATCGCCGGAACTCAACACGACGACATCGGGTCTGATCTCCCGAGCAAGCTCCAAGGCGTCCATTGCCAAATGCATGTCCAGGTCTGCCTTGGTCCGACCGTCAGGGAGTCTCTTAGCCCGTTTACTTATTACCTGACATCCGGAGTGTCGAAGGTGATCGTGGTATTTGTGAACCCCATCGGAATTCACCACCGGCAAAGGTGCATACACCAGGCAGTCAACGAGACGTCTGCCTTCTTCAGGATCCGCCAGATATCTGGCCAACCGCACCAGATCGAGACGCCGATCCACCGCGGTCGCTTGGCCGTGCATATTGGCCTGGTCTACAAAGACCAGGACCGTAAGTTCACTTGACATACAAAACCTCCTAAGGTTAATCTGTGGTCATTACATCTAATGGCTTAACCCGATGTCCTCAACAGATGTCGCAAAGACGACATCTGCCTTCACACCGACCCTGAGCACATCCAAATGAGCGCCGCGCTCCTGCTGAGTCCTCTCCCAGGGCATACTACCCTCGATGGTAACTCACCGGGGCTTTTCTAGAGAGTATTCCACAATAGAACTGCAACTCACGTCACTAAGGCCGACTCAAACGTATAACCCAATAGGCGAGGTCTATGCGGATATGGGCGGTAACGATATGGCTGGCTATGAATCACAGGCTGACAACCTGATCACAAGGGCTCTTGCCGGTGACAAATCTGCGATCACCGGGCTGTATTTTTCCAGCGAGGAACTCGTTAAGGCAATGATTCGTAAGCAGATGCCCCGCATCACCGACGTTGACGTCGAGATTCTCGCGAGCAAGGTGTTGGACAAGGTGCTCCACAGATTCACCTTCGACCCGCGCAAAGGCAGATTTACTACTTGGATAGGAGTAGTTGCCAAAAGGACTGCTATTGACTATATCCGCAAGACTGGAAGTCTGCAATTTGTAGATAGTGTTGTTGATGAACTGGCAGCAACGGATCCCTCTGATACGCCAACTCCATCGGCATCTACGGAGTCGCCTGAGCCGTTCCACCTTCAACTCATCCGGGAGACGGTTCCGGCCTCAGCGCGTCACACCGAATTGACTCAGTCCGAATGCTTGGCTGTGCGCGCTTTCTATTCATCGGACACCTCCGATCTTGAGCCGGTCTTGGCAGGCTACTACCCTGAGTTCAGGAGGGCTGCGGCAAAGATAGGAGTAACAGCGCTTTATGATCTGCTGAGGGAACACGGGGCCGAGGGTGCGAAGGTACTAGTCTCCGACTTCCTCGAGTTCCTGTCAAGAGTTGTGTAAATTGTTTTTTCAAGCAGCGTCTCTTTCGGTCTGGTTCTTCTTCCGCGTGACCTCGATCCCGTCTTCAAACTTCACACCCTCAAGGACCTTCGTCACC